>ENA-OUQF01000011-OUQF01000011.1-human-gut-metagenome-genome-assembly--contig:-NODE-11-length-226891-cov-16.071281_pt1 | contig 226891 bp, 182 predicted proteins | sample MGYA00237947_ERZ548826 | MGnify/ENA primary metagenome ERZ548826 (study PRJEB26490, sample SAMN05194701) | human gut metagenome | biome: terrestrial biome; feature: human-associated habitat... | reverse complement strand
CTCAAAAATCTTTGCCGAATCTGCGGCAACTTATTTTTTGCCGCTTACTAAAAAGTCTAAAAGTTACGCCCGCAATGATAGCGATTCCCGGGGTGCCGGGCAATAAAGAAACTTCAAAATAGATAAGAAACAGAAAAATCTGCACTCGGCGAGGATCAAGGGAGCAGGGGGCAGAGGTGGCAGGGGCTCGACACAAAAGCCTCGTCCCTGCCACCTCTGCCCCCTGCGCACAAAACTAATCCCGTGCGTAAAAAGGAGCCTTGTACGCGCGGGAGAAAAAGTAAAGAGTCCGGTACAATACCGAACTCTTTGCCAATAGACTTGTTGATGTAGGACCGTCCAGATTTCTGGAGCCACATCACTTCGGGGGTCACATCAAAACTTGCGCCCCATGAATGGACGGCTTACTTGCTGGAGCCGTATCCCGGGTTCTGCATCTCGTCCTTCTCGGCTGCCGTGAGCGGCTTGCCGTCGCGGGTGATCAGGTCGAGGAAGTTCTGAGGAACCGGGCGGAGGTAGTGCTTGCTCTTGTCGAAGTTGCCGCCGTTTGCTGAGACATACGCGGTGCCGTTGTAATTGGACCGGTGTCCGAGCACATCGACAGGAGATGTGCTCCATGCCTGGTCGTTGAAGCTGAGACGGTCTTCAAGGGTCTTCGTGCGAGCCAGGTCGGCCCAGCGGTGGAACTCTCCGTACATCTCGCGGGACTTCTCGTCGAGCAGATAGCAGAGGGCGCGGGTGTATTCGTCGGTGGCGTACTTGGAGTTGACCTTGGCGAGCTCGTTCATGATGTAGAGGTCCTCCTTCGGATATGAAGACGAGGTGACATCCTGAAGCGTGGACGCTTCGGCGTTGACCGCCTGGCGGTAAGCGTCGTCCTTGTCCCAGCCGCCCACGGAGTAGAAGTAGGAGTTGCGCGGGTAGAAGACGCTCTTGTTGGTGTACTTCGAGATGACAGTGCGGTACTTGCTGGTGGCGAAGGCCTCTCCTCCGTCGTGGTACTCGTCCCTCTGCTCTCCGGCGCGGAACTGGGCGCGGTCGCGGAGCGGCTTCATCACGGCGAGACCCTCGTTGATCTTGCCCTGGCGGATGAGCGCCTCAGCCTTGAAGAACACATCCTCCGCTGAGCGGGCGAGTACAGCGTTGCGGTATCCGCGCTCGCGGTTGTAGGCGTCCACGGCTCCGTCGAGGTATTTGCTGAGCGGGGCGAACACTCCGTTCTTGTTCGGGGTGAAGCTCGTCCCGACAGCCTTGCCGCTCTCGTCATACACAAGCAGGGACTTGACGATAGGGATGTACTTGCCGGTGGCGTAGTCCTTGATGGTGAAAGAAGGCTTGATCGGGGCGTTCTCGTCCACGGAGATGTCCTCCTTGCCATACTTCTGGCCGTATTCAGGACGGTTTAGCACATACATGCCTCCGAGATACTTGCTGAAGTTGTCGTCCAGATACTCTCCGACCACGGCCTTGCTGCCGTCCCCGAGAGTCACGGTGTATTTGGCCGGATCCGTCATGGCGGTCGCCTTGTTGACGGCATAGGTGGTCTTGAATGACTTCCAGAAGCGGGAGTCGTTCTTGAGGTCATACAGGTAGTATGCGTAGCGCGGGGCCGTCTTCATCCTCTGGTATGAGCGTCCTCCGGCGACATCCCTCTCCATGTACATGAAAGTGTTCTGATATGGGGCCACGAACCAGGCCAGTGTCATGTTGCCGCCATAGTAGCCGCGGATGGACGAGTCTTCCGTATGGGAAACGGCGAGGACGACCTCGGAGTTCGTCTCCGTGACGGAGCTGTCATATGCGGTGAAGTTGGCGAAGAGATCCTCGTACCTTGCAGTGAGCGGACGGGCCGCGAGCACGATGTCAGCATACTTGATGCATTCGGTGAGGTCTTTCTCCACATATTTGGAATTCCAGCCGGAGTTGGTCTCGGATGCCCTCCAGAGGTGAGCCTTCGCGAGGTAGTGCGCTGCGGCGTACTTGGTCAGCTTGTCGGTCTTGGACGCTGCGTCCGGAAGGAGCTCGTATGCTTTCTCAAGGTCGCTGATGATGAGCTCGTAGATACTCTCCTTGCTGTCGCGGCCGTATTCGCGCTCCGGGGATGTGGTCACGGTGGTGACGAGAGGAAGTTCTCCGTACTGCATCACGAGGGTTAGATAGTCGAAGGCGCGGATAAAGTAGGCCGTGCCCACGGTCTCCTTGTAGAGAGGGGAGTCGCCCATCACGCGGTCGGCGTTGTTGATGATGTTGTTGGCGCGTCCGATCCAAGGGTACATCCCATCCCAGAGCCAACTCATGGAGACGGTGTTGGCTGAACCTTCGGGCTTGGATGAAAGCCTTGAGTCGTAGGTGTTGTAGGCTTCGCTGGCTCCGTCGCCGCCGATCATGAATTCATCGGTGCCGGCGTTCGTGAACGGCCAGTAGCCTTCGGCGTAGAAGAGGGTCCGGAGCTGGATATAGAGGCTCTCCGCCATGGAAGCGAGACCTTCCGGGGTCTCGAGGTAGTCTGACGAAATCGTATCCCTCTTGACTTCGTCCAGGAAGGCGTCTCCGCAGGATGTCGTGAGGGCGAGCGATCCGGCCAGGAGGGCGCATGTTATTGCTTTATATGTGTGTTTCATTGCTGTTTCGATAAATTAGAATCCGACATTTAAACCGAAGACGAGGCCCTTGGTGCTGAATGCGCTGTATGTGTCGCTGTCCATCCAGAACGCCGTGTCGAATACAGAGAACGGGTTCTTGAGCTGGGCGCTGAGCTTGAGGCTCTTGAGACCTGCGGCCTTGACGAATTTCTCAGGCACGAAGTATCCGAGGGAAATCTGCCTTACCTTGAGGAATCCGTTGTGCCTCTGCTGGATGAGGTATCCGGCGTAGCTGTCGTCGGAAGACTCTACAGCCCAGAACGGACGCTGGTATGTGGAGTTCTTGTTGTTCTCGGTGTAGTAGTTGATCACTCGTGAAGGGCCTGCAGTGGTCTGTCCGTTGCCGGTCTGGAGGAAATACCCCATACTGCCGAACATGAAGATGTCGAGCTGCAGGTTTTTCCAGCGGAGGGTGTTGTTGAATCCCATGTTCCACTTCGGACGGGTGTTGCCGAGCACGACGCGGTCGTTGTTGGCATCAATCTTATAATCTCCGTTCAGGTCCTTGATCCTGGTCTTGCCCGGGGCGAAGTTCATGCCGTTGGCGTTGAATTTCGCGATTTCGGCGAGGTCTTCCGGCGAGTCGCCCCAGATTCCGAGGCTCTCGTAGCCGTATGCCACGCTGATAGGCTGGCCGATGAAGAGTTTGTCATCAACCATGTCCTGCTTGCCGTTCTGGAGCTCGACGATCTTGCTGGTGTTGAAGTCGAGGTTGAGGCTTGACTTCCATGAGAAGTCGCGGGTGGAGATGTTGGTGGTGTTGACTGTGAAGTCGAAACCGTGGTTCTCCGTCTTGCCCACATTGGCGTTGGTGCTGGTCTTGCCTGACGCTGACGGGAGGGTTACAGGGAAGATGAGGCCGTTGGTGTAGTTCTTATAGAGGTCGAGAACTCCGGAGATGCGTCCCCTGAGCACTGAGAAGTCGACACCTATATTATACTGGTCGGTCGTCTCCCAGGTGATGGACTGGTTGGCGAATGAGTTCGGCGTGTAGTACACGGTGGAACCCTCGCTGCCGAATGAGAGGACTGCTGAAGTGAGGTTGTCCTTGGTGGAGTAGAGTCCGACGGAGTAGTTGCCGGTCTTGCCCCAGCCGGCGCGGAGCTTGAGCTCACTGATCCAGCTGACATCTTTGAGGAAACTCTCCTGGTCGAGCCTCCAGCCGAGGGCGACAGAAGGGAATCCCTGCCATTTGCGGCCGCTGCCGAGCTGGGAGGCGCCGTCGTAGCGGTATGAGAGGGTGAGCAGGTAGCGGTTGTCATAGCTATAGCTGCCGCGGACCATATAAGATGCCAGCTGGCTCTCTTCGAGGGAGTTGAATGACGGCTCCCCGTCGCGGGTGTAGCTGCTGCCGTTGAGGCCCCACCACTTCTGGGTCATGGCCATGCCCACCTTTCCGAGGGCTATGCCATAGCCCTGCATGGAGTAGAGCTGGGTGTTCATGTTGTACATCGCTTCCTGCAGGAAGGTCAGGTTGACGGAGTGCTTGTCGAAGCTCCTGTTGTAGTAGAGCATGTTGTCGAGGGTCCATGAGAACCTCTTCCTCGCGCTGGAGGTCACGAGGTCAAGTCCCTTCTGGAGACGGTTGGCGCTGTCCTCGGACATGTACTTGTAGCCCTGGCGGAATTTGATCTGGGGGCCGAACTGGCTCTTGAACGTGAGGCCTTTGAGAGGCTCCCACATCTTGCCGAAGTCGAGGCTGGCGTAGAAGCTCGCGGAGGCGTCGTAGCTGAGGTAAGATATGGCTACCTTGCCCTCTTCGTCAACTACCGTAGGGTTCTGGTCGTTGCCGTCAGGATAGAGCACGCGCTTGCCGTCCGAATCATACGGGACGCCGTAAGGGAAGAGGGTGAGCGCCCTCGCGTGCAGCGAGCCCGGGAGGGAGTCGGATGCGCCGCCTGAGTTGTCGACGCCGTATTCCTGGTCTGAGTGGGTGAGGTTGATGGCTCCGCCGAGGGTAAACCACTTGATCGGGGTGATGTCCACGCTGGTGCGGAAGGTGTAGCGCTTGTACTCCTGTCCTCTGGTCGTGCCCTTGTTGTCAAGGTATCCCAGGGAGACGTAGGACTTCATCTTGTCCGTGCCGCCGCTGGCGCTGATAGAGTGCTCCTGGGTGATGCCGACGCGGTCGGTGTATTGTGTCCAGTCGGTGGTCGTTACCTTGGAAGGGTCCCAGGTGGTGGAGCGCTTGCCGTCGTTGTATTCCTGGAGGGTGAGGCCCCAGCCCTGGAGAATGTTTGCCCAGGCCGTCTCGGAGAAGCCTTTGACAGGAAGGAGGGCCCTGTCCACGTCGATGTTGGGCTGGTCTCCCGGGATGTCGGTGAGCCCTGCATAGTAGTAGGCCCAGCGGCGCCACTCCATGGTCTCGCCTGAGTCCATCATAGGCACCTTGTCGTAGATTTTCTCGGCTGTGAACGTGCCGCTGTAGTTGAGGGAGAAGCGTCCGCTCTTGCCGCGGTTGGTGGAGACGAGCACGACTCCGTTGCCGCCCATCGCACCGTATACCGCGGTGGCGGAGGCGTCCTTGAGGATCTCTATCGATTCGATGTCCTGAGGGTTGAGCATCTCGAGGCCTACGCTGTGGGCTACTACGCCGTCAATCACGATAAGAGGGGCGTTCTTGCTGTTGAGGTCTTTGCCTATGGTGTTGACGCCACGTATGGTGATGTTGCCGACTTCGCCCGGACGGCTGCCGTTGGTGATGTACACACCGGCCGCCTTGCCCTGCAGGGCCTCGACGACATTGTTGGACGGAGTCTGGGTGAGTGTCTCGGAGTTGACGGACACCATGGCGCCCGTGACGTCCGTCTTCTTCATGGTGCCGTAGCCGACCACTACGGTCTCTTCAAGCATCTGTGAGTCTTCCTGGAGAGTGATGCTGAGTTTAGGGGCGGCCGCCACATTGACTGTCAGGTAGCCGATGCAGGAGACTTCCAGCTGCTTGCCGGTCTGAACCTTGATCGTGAAGGTTCCGTCGACATCGGTCATCACACCGTTGGTCGTACCTTTTTCCACTACCGAAGCTCCGATGACCGGAACTCCGCTCTGATCAATGACCTTGCCTTCTGTGGTGGCGGTCTGTGCGTGCGCTGCTCCTCCTATGAGGGTCACGCAGGTCAAAAGCGCTGCCAAGCGCCGTTGACACGAATTCATTAAGGATACCATTTTGCGGTTATTAGTTGTTAAAAACTGGATTCGGAACTGCAAATATGGCTTAAAAATGCTCTAAAAGCAAATTTTTAACAAAATAGAGCCTTAATAAATTTCATTATTAATATTCTTAGCTTATCGATTCGTAAATAAATAAAAAAGCCGACCCGAATCGGCCGGCTTGGTCTTAGTCCATATGGAATCTTTCGTCGAGAGGGATGGAGACAGGGGAGTTGTCCGGGTTGACCTCCATGATGTCGGCCATGTAGTCCCACCATTTCTGGACTACCGGATTGCCTCCGAGGTCCTGTGACCCCTCATCACCCTCCACTTCCTGATATGCGAAAAGGATGTTGGTGTCCTTGTCCCAGTAGATTGAGTAGTTGCGGACGCCACTGTCTGAGAGCAATTTCTTGAGCTCAGGCCAGATGGCTGCGTGCCTGCGCTGGTATTCGTCTTCGAAACCAGGCTTCAGGAACATCTTGAATGCTTCTCTTCTTGCCATTGCGTTTTGTGTTATTAGAGTTTAGTAATCGTTAAAAAATATCTATATTCCTTTTTTCATCAGTCATGTGCCACCGGCACACTCCTTCTTCAAAAAGAAATCTATCCACAAAAATCTTTGCCAAATCTGCGGCAACTTATTTTTTGCCGCTTACTTATTTGTGTAAAGTTAAGAACTTTTCCGTAAATTCGTTCCCACAACATCCAAAAAACCACAATATGCGCAAACTGATTGTCACCATTCTCGCGCTGCTCACGGTCATAGGGGCCGGCGCGGCAGATTTCCCGACAGTGCTCACCTACGATACGGCCCGACAGGTGCCGTTCGACATAAATCTTCCAGTCCCGGACGGCAACTATCTGGTCACCATGAAGATAGGCAGCAAGAAGCGGGCCGCCGAGACTTTCGTCAAGGTGGAGAGCCGGCGTCTTGCCGTGAATGACCTCCACACGGCGAGGGGCGAGTTCAAGACCGTCTCGTTCGTCGTCAACAAGCGGGATACCAAGATTCGCGAGAACGGGGAAGCAGTGGCCGAGGTGACACTGAAACCCCGTGAGAACGGCAAGCTAAACTGGGACGGATACCTTAATATAGAGGTTGGGGGCGCATCCCCGGCCGTGGAGTCCGTCACCATAGAACCCTCCCGTGGCGTCACCACAATCTTCCTCTGCGGCGACTCCACGGTCGTGGACCAGGACAACGAGCCTTGGGCCAGCTGGGGCCAGATGTTCCCGTGGTTCTTCGACACCGGGGTGGCGATAGCCAACTATGCGGAGAGCGGGGAGCGGGCCGATACCTTCATCGGAGCCGGCAGGCTCCGCAAGATCCTCTCGCTGATGCAGCCGGGGGACTACGTGTTCGTGGAGTTCGGACACAACGATCAGAAAATAGATGCTCTTCCCGGTAAGGGGGCCTATTATTTCTTTGCGACCCAGCTGAAGACATTCATCGACGAGGTACGCTCCCGGGGAGGGATTCCGGTGCTGGTGTCACCGACCCACAGGCGCAACTTCGACAAGGAAGGCAGGATCGTGGAGACGCATCTTGACTACCCGGCGGCGATGAAGTGGGTGGCCGAGCGTGAAGGCGTGGCCTTCATCGACCTGCATGCGATGTCCGCCAAGTTCTACGAGGCGATGGGCCCGGAGGCGTCCAAGCGGGCGTTCGTGCACTACAAGGCCGGTTCCTACGGGATGGCACGGGATGTCGCCGACAATACTCATTTCAACCCTTACGGAGCCTTCGAGCTCGCCAAATGCGTGGTCGGGGCGATGCAGGTGCAGGGACTGGATGTAGCCGGGCACATTATCAATTTTGCCGGGTTCAATCCTTCGGAACCTGATCCCGTGGAGAGTTTCCGCTGGTACGACAGCCCAGCCAGAGACCTGGCGGCCCAAGTCCTTGAAAAGGACGACAAGGCCACAGAAGTCCCTCTGCGCCGTTAGAGTATCTCCACGCCGCCCGATATCCCGGAAGGGACAAGGTCGGTGTCAGGAGTGACAATAGGGGAGGACGGATGCGTGAAGCGTTCGTCCTCTTTCAGTGAGGAGTCTCCGATCATCCTGTTGTACAGGGAGTTCGTGACTTCAATCTCGATGGTGTTGATCCCGTCGCGCAGCAGCTGGCCTATCTCCAGATTCCAAGGCGAGCACCAGATCGTGCCGGCCTGCCGTCCGTTGACCTTGACGGAGGCAATCCAGTTGAGCCCGCTGATATGCAGGCGGTGCCGCGCCCCGTCCGCCTTCCAGTCGAAGGATGTCCTGTATGTGGCTGTGCCGGAGTAATATTTTACTGCAGGGTCGGCGCTTTCCGTCCAGTCCTTAAACTCTGTCATGACTACAGGCTCGGAAGGGCCGCCGCGTGCCGGATCGAAAGACACCTCCCAGACTCCGTCCAGTTTCACGGCGTCCCTGTCCGTTGCGTGGAAAGCCGCGTCCGCCTGGAGCTGGGTGTCCGTCGCCACGAGGAACAGGGAGCGGTCAGGCTCAAGCAGAAGAGGGAATGCGGTGCTGTCCGAGAGCAGTGCGGCGCTGCCGTCGAGGGGGTCGAGCGAGTATACCCTGGAGTAGCTGCTGCGGAGCTTCACCTCCTGCCTGAAGGTGCTGCCGCTATGGTTGTAGATGAAGTATATGTCCGCGTCCGGAAGTCTTCTGTGGCTGAACCGCACGCAGTCGTCGATCTTGCGGGCGCTGCCGAACCGCAGGTCCGGAGCGAAAGGCGGGACGGCTTCGTCCTCTACTCCGGATGCGAAGTGGACAGGCAGACCGGCCTGCTTCCAGCTCTCCGTCAAGAGGCGTTCTCTGTCGGTCAGGTGTACATTCCTCTGTATCACCAGCATCTTGTATCTCATGCCGGACGGAAGCACGAGTTCTCCCCTCTCCACGACTGCACCCTGGAGGGCGTCCGTCCCGCAGACATCGAAGTTGTAGCCTTCAGGTATCAGGGGCAGCAGGTGGGCGAGCGTTTTGACCGGCGGGTCGCCGCCGACATATACCAGTATGTCAACTACCGGCTCCCCCTTGCGCAGCATTCCGGCGCAGCGGGCCTGGTAGTCCCAGAATGGACGGCTGTACGGCCAGATGGTGTTGTTGCGGTTGAGGCAGTATTGCCTGCCGTTCGCGACATTGCCGGGGACTATGTCCGTCCGCGGCTGGTATGCCGACGCGCACACCACGAATTCGTTGATCTGGGCTGCGTATGCGAAGTCTGCGAGTTGCTTGAGTTTGGCCGGGGAGTCGCTGAACTTGGCGTCCGTGAACGCTTCGCCTGATGCTATGGGCTTGCCGTAGAGGTGTGCGGCTGAGGCGCAGTCGATGATGTCGTAGCTGCCGTGTATGTCGCGTGCCCAGAATTCCCCCTGTGGTTTCATGACCGCACGCTTGGAGGCGATGTTGTCCGCCCCGAGACTGAGCCCGTTGCCGGTGGCCTGGGCGGTGAACTGCACTCCTGCCTTGCGGCACAGGCTGTCGAAAGTGCCGTAGTATTCGTCCCTGACCGCGTCGGCTATGGTGCGCCTGAGTTCGGAGAGGAAGCGCTCCGTGCTTTCGTTGTCTGCGACGATGTAGCCTCTCATCGCCGGGAGGAACGGGATGATGTCGTAGCCGTTGTGCTTGAAGAAAATCTTCCTGAACTCCGGAGTCCAGTTCTGGGGACCGGCTTCGTGGCTGTCCATCGTGACTCCGAGCGGCTTGAGCCCGTAGCGGTAGAGGGTGTCGATGATGCGTCCCGGGTATGAGTTCCAGTGGAGTGTCGCTGCGGAGGCGGACATCTTGTCGCATTCGAGGCCCAAGAGGTTCTTGCGCCCATGCTTGATTCTGCCTCCGGTGGTCTCCGCGGCTATCCGCATGATGACCCAGTTTCCTCTCGGGGCTTTCCACACGAGTGAGCCGTCGTCGCGCATCAGCCCGGTGAGGTCTATGATCGCCGAGGGGTCTATCGCGCCTCCGGCATATTCCGGAGTGCTGCCGGCATCGTGGAACTCCGAGAAGTAGTTGGCCTTCTCCTGCCAGCGGTCTGTCCGGGCTCCGGAGGAGAGCGTGGCAGCCTTGATGCCTGCGGCTCCGCTGATGCGGAAGTGCCGGGCTCTCACCGGCCCGAAGGCTATGGTGCGTTCCGCCAGGCCTGATGCTCCGCCAGGAGTGGGCAGGTCGCAGACTTTGCTGTAATTGACCCCGTCATCCGAGCATTCAAGCGTGCCGGCGAGTCCAGGCTCCACATAGGCCATGCCGTAGAAGCTTTCGGCCGGTCCGTCAGGGTATTGCATGGCGCCGTTGCGGGATTTCTTGGCCTTGGCTGCGGTGTAGGTGATGCTCCTTGCCGTGAACGGCTTGCCGTCGTACTCCAGCGAATCGCTTATGTCCTTGTCCTCCAGATACTCCGGCTCCAGCGGGAAGGCCAGGACGGCTATGTCCTTGAACCACCCCTTCTCATTGGGGCGTGGGAGTGTTAGCCTTAATGTCCGGCCTCCCTTGACGGAGGTCTCGGAAGAGCACAGGCGCTGCATCCCGGATTCCTCTGTGATCCATGGGCCTCCGGCCACATAGCCGTTGGAGATGTTGATCTCGAAACTCAGGGAGAGCCTGCGGGCCTCGGCGGCGGAGAACTTGAGCATCTCCCACCATTCGGGGCTGAACGCGTCGAGCGCTCCCTCGCCGCTGCCGTGGACCTGGTCGTAGTACACGACCCCTCCGACTCCCGCCCGGCGGTAGGCTTCAAGGTCGGCGGTGATGCCTTCCCGGGTGGTCTCAGTCTCTCCGTGGAACCACCAGACCTTCGTCCTCGTGGAGTCCTCGGGATTGCGGAATTCTTCATATGCCCGGACTATGCCCTGCTGGGCAAAGGCCGGAGTGAGCGCCCCTGCCGAGAGGAGCGCTGCGGTGAGCAGGCCTTTCATCTCAGAGAGCGCTTGCCCCCGCGTCATTGTCCCAGCTTATTCCTGAGGTCTTCAGGTCGCGGACGTTGACGAGGTTGTTGATGAACTTGGTGACGGTCCCCACATGGATGTCCTCAAGCGTTATGCCCTGCACGGGGTCGCGGCTGTCGCCCTTGATCTCGTAGATGGCGTCCGCCTGCTCGCATTCGGCTCCGCGCAGGGTGATGTTGCGTATGCGGGTGACGGCTGTCTCGAATGTCGGGACTATCGTCCTCCACTGGTACATTACGTCCGTGTCGATCTCGAACACCCTCTGCATCCTGGTGGCGGAGACATTCTCCATCGTGATGTTCTCGACGAACCCGCCCCTGCGGTGGTTGGTCTTGATGTAGAAGAGGCGGAACACTGCGTCGGAAGAGTGGCAGTCGTGCATGTACACGTCCCTCACCCCTCCTGACATCTCGCTCCCTATCCCCATCAGGCAGTGCCCCTGGATGACGTCGCAGTTGCGCACCACTATCTTCTCTGTCGGGGAGGCGAGTCTCCAGGCGTCCTGGTTGCGTCCCGCCTTGAGCACCACGGCGTCGTCGCCCTGGTCGAAGCGGCAGTTCTCGATGACGGCGTGCGAGGTCATCTCCACGTCGATGCCGTCGTTGTTGTGGCCGTGGGCGTACACGTCGAGCCCGCTTGCCCAGACGTCGCGGCAGAGGTAGAGGTGGATGGTCCAGAACGGACTCTCCCTGATGCTGAAGTTCTCAAGCCTGACATTGGTGCAGCGGTTGAACTGTATCAGGTGCGGACGCATGTTGGCTTCTCCTTCCTCCATCCTGCGGTGCTCCACAGGAACTCCGGTCGAGCACATGGCGTAGAGCTGCCTGGTGGCCTGGATGTGCGCTTCCGGCCTTGCGAACCAGGTCCTCCAGAAATCCATCTTCGGGGCGATGGTGCCGGTGCCGGCGATGCCGACGTTCTCACACCCGTACGCGTAGATGAGCGGGGAGTAGTTCATGCATTCGGTGCCTTCCCAAGATGTCCTGACGGCCGGCAGGTAGAGCTGCGGGTCGTCCTCGAAGACGAGGCGGGAACCCTCGCTGAGGTAGAGGAGGCAGCCGTCGCTGAAATGTACGGGGCCGGTGAGCCACTCTCCCTCAGGGACGACGACCCTCCCTCCGCCTGCCTTGCTGCAGGCCTGCATGGCTTTGCGGAAGGCTTCAGTGGTCGCCTTGACATTGCCCTGTCTGGCGCCGTAGCGTGTGATCGTGAAGTCTCTGGAGGGGAATTCATGCATCTCCAGAGGTTCGAAGTCAAATGGTGCTTCCGGCGCTGTCACTATGGTCTGGGCGCTCAGGCCCGCGGCTGCCGTCATCGCGAACAGTGTCGCGGCTAAGCGGAGGATGGTGTGTGGTTTCATATCGGTCTGTCAGTTGTGTCTTTATGTGGTTTATGAATTCAGTCCAGCCCAGGTGCGGCATCCCGTCGTCCGGCGAGGCCGGGGCGTGGGAGATGTGGATGAACCGCATGCCGCTGTCCAGCGCGCCCCGGCCGTCGGTGTCTGTGCGGTCACCGACCATCAGGGCTTCTTCCGGCCGGACGCCGAGACTGTCCGCAACCTTGAGGAAGGACTCGCGGCACGGCTTCAGGCCTCCGAGGGATGCGGCATCGTATATGCCGTCAAACAGCGTGGCGTCTATGCCGAGGGCGTCGAGCTTCTCGCGGACAAAGCCGTAGTCGGAAAACACTGCCGTCCTCAATCCGGCAGCCCTCAAGGCGCGCAGCAACTCTTCCAGCCCCTCGCGAGGATGGAAGTGGCGGCGCAGCACATCCGCCATGTCGGGAAGATAACTTCCCAGGTACCATCTCTTCGGCACTCTGGCATAGAAAGCCTTCTCGAACGCGGCACTGTTCCCGAAATCCTTGCCGGCGAGAGACTTGCGTGTGCGGCGCTCTTTGAGCAGGCGTATCAGTGCCAGGCGGGACAGCTCCTTGAGTGCGACTCTGCGGTGGAGTCCTGCGGAGTCGTAGAGCGTCCCGTCAAGGTCGAAGATGACGGCCCTTGTCATTCGGAGACGAGCTGCTTGAACTTGGCGTGCCTCTTCTCATCCTGCAGCAGGAGGTTGAGCTTGAACTGCCCGTCCCTCATCCCTTCGGCGAGGCAGGCTGTCTTGAATTTCTCGAACGCGTCCGGCACGAGCTTGTGTGCCGCCGGCACTTCGAGCCTGAACGAGTCGCGCTTGCTCTCGTACTCGATGTTCTCCTTTTGGAGTATGGTGTCCACCTTGAGGTTGAGCCGCTCCATCTGCTCCCCACCGACGGAAGGGTCCTCGAATTCGTAGTAGAAATGGTATCTTGACTCTTCCGGCACGGCGAACCCGATGGCGAACTTGACCTTGATGCCCAGTTCCTTCGACGCCAGCGCCACCGCGTCGAAGAACTGCTTCTCGTGGAGCTTCTCGCCGGTGATGGACACTATACCGTTGATTTTCTGGATCATGAACACCCTCGGGGTGTTGTGGAACTTGCTGCCCACCTGCACGAGGTCGTTCATGTTGTAGCGGTAGAGCCCTGCGAGGGTGGTCACATACGGGCAGTAGCGCTTGCCTTCCTCGATCTCGTCCACCTGCCAGTAGCGGACAGCCTCGCCCCTCTTTGCCGCGTCGAGGTCCTCTTCGGCCACGAACTCATAATAGTGCATGTGCGGGAAGAGTACCGTGTAGATGGAGTCATCCACCACGAGTCCGAAGCGGCACTCGGATGAGAAGTACCCCAGCTCCTGATGGAACATGTGCTCCGGGAACGAGTCCTTGAACTTGTCGAGGAATATCTTGGTGTTGCCGCACTTCCATGTGTCCATCATCTGCATGTTCGGCCAGATGTGCTTCGGCAGCACGCGGCCGTGTTTCTCCTTGAGTGCGCGCAGCTCCTCCGCCCTTTCCGGGTTCGGGCTCAGCACCTTGAGGATCTGCTTCCTGATCTCGGGCTCCAGCTTGATCTTGTCCGTCAGCGTGCCTTTCTCGATGTCGTCCACCATCTCGTCGTACCAGCGGTCGATGCTGTTCTGCATCTCGACGATGGTGGACGGGTTGGCGGTCACTATCATGTGGAGATTCTTCTCCATGCTTATCCTGTTGATGGCGTAGTACTTGGCGGTGTAGTCACCGATGGCGTACACGCAGTCAGGGCAGGCGTAGAGGTACTTGATGAACGGCGGGGCGTCGGCTCTGGTCACGCCTGACACGGAACCGTAGACCGTGCCGTCCGGGGCGTGTCCCTCCACATCGCGGCCCACGATGGTGAGAAGGTTGCCGTACAGGGCCTTAGGCCTGTTTTTGATGAAGTTGTAGAGCCACACGCGGGTCATCTTCTTGTAGACATTCCAGATGTAGAGCCTTGTGAGGGGTATCCATTTAGGCTCGCTGGTGGTGCCGGAGGTGGTGGCGTACATCACAGGCTTGCCCGGGAACAGTACGTTCTCCTCTCCGTGCTTGTGTCTCTCGACCAGGGGACGGAAATCCTCGTAGTCGTTGAGTTTCACGTTCTTCTGCCAGCGCTCCAGCAGTTCCTTGTTGCTTTTGGCCATCAGGATTTCGCTGAAGTGGTGCTCCCGTCCGTATTCGCTGTTGCGGGCGTACAGGAGAATCTTACGGAGCGTCATCGCGGACGCCCTGCCGGGCCTGCGGGATGCCAGCACGAGCCGCAGGTATTCGAATCCGCCTCCCAGGCCTACGAGGGCAGTGGCCAGCACTCCGTTCCTGAAGTAGTGTCCTTTGTTTTTCATTTGACTATCCTCCAGTAGCCTTCTTTGCGCGGGAGAGCCTGCGGGTTGGGTCTTGCCGGGCGGCCAAGCGAAAGCGCCCCGATGCCCATGTACTCTTCAGGTATGCCCAGCTCTTTCTGGAGGGCCTTGCCTTCCGCCGTGTCAGACATCTCACGCTCCCTGTTGATCCAGCAGGAGCCGAGTCCGAGCGAGTGTGCCGCGAGCATCATGTTCCCCAGGACGAGAGAACCGTCCTGGATGGAGTTCGGGTTGTCCTCCGGACGGGGCACGAACACGAGCACGATGGTCGGTGCACCGTAGTATGGGTCGCCGTCTTTGCCCATTATCCGGGCGTTGAGGTCGGAGAGTCTCTTTATGGTGTCAGGATTCTGGACCGCCACGATGAGCGGGTCCTGCCTGTTGTGCCCGGTGGGGGCGTATGTGCCTGCATCGAGCACGGCTTTGAGTTCGTCATCCGAGACCTGTTCCGCTGTGTATCTCCGTATGCTGCGGCGGGTCTTGATGGCAGTGATTACTGCATTGTCCATAAATTTCAATTTCGATACAACGCACAAAAATAGTGAGAAAAAACGAAGATTAATACCTATCTTTGCCTGAATAATCAAAGCCGCGTAATGAAAAGAATCCTTTCCTTTATGATTCTCGCCTTTTTGGCGACATCCCTTTGCCGCGCAGAGTCGTGGCCAGACGGGACTCCTGTTGAAAAATGGTTCAGCTCCAAGCCTGCCGCGATACCCGCTTCCCAGGCAAGGCGCTTCGTCATAACCGACTACGGCGCAGTGCGTGACAGCACTCTTCTGCAGACTGCAGCCATACAGAAAGCGATAGACGTCGCCTCGGTGGACGGCGGTACCGTGGTCGTGCCGAAGGGAGTGTGGCTCACCAGCTCGCTTTTCTTCAAGTCCGGAACCCATCTGCTGCTTGAGAAGGGCGCGGTGCTGAAAGGCAGCGACGACATTTCCGACTACCCGGTGGCCAAGGTGCACATCGAGGGTGTGATCCAGCCATACATCGCGGCGCTTGTCAACGCATACGATGTGCAGGGCTTCTCCATCAGGGGAGAGGGCGTCATCGACGGCAACGGCCTGAGGTACTGGAGGGATTTCTGGACTCGCCGCCGCGTCAATCCGGCCTGCACCAACCTTGAGGCCCTGAGGCCGAGGATGATATATGTTGCCGGAGGCAAGGATATCCTGATCGAGGGCGTGACCCTGCGCAATTCCGGGTTCTGGACCACCCACCTCTACAAGTGCGACTATGTGAGGATGAAGGATGTCACCATCTTCGCCCCTCATTCGCCTGTGGCCGCCCCGAGCTCCGACGCCATCGACTTGGACGCATGCGACAATGTCCACATCATCGGCTGCCACATCTCGGTCAACGATGACATCATAGCCATCAAGGGCGGCAAGGGCCCGTGGGCTGACACCGACCCGGACAACGGGGTCAACAACAACATACTCGTGGAGAAATGCTGGTTCGGCAAGGGCCCCGGCGTCATCACCTTCGGCAGCGAGTGCGTCGGCGGACGGAACGTGATCCTGCGTGACTCCGAAGTGCACGGGGCAACCCGCCTGCTGCAGATGAAGATGCGCCCGGACACTCCGCAGCGTTATGAATATGTGCTGGTGGAGAACATCACCGGCGAGGTCCGCTGGGCATTCTATGTGCATCCGTGGACACAGTTCTTCGACCTGAAGGGCCGCGAGGACATCCCGATGTCGTACGGGGAGCACGTGACCATCCGGAACTGCCGCCTCACCTGCTCCGAGCAGGCCATAGAGATAGCCGAGAAGCCGGACCAGTATCAGCTTTCCGACATCGTCATCGAGGACAACAATGTCTTCACAGAGCTTCACCAGGCTCCGCGGCGCGCTCAGAAGAAGCAGGACTGGGAGCTTCCGAAAGGAACTCCGGAAGCTGAAAAGAACAAATAATTGATTAACTTTGTATGTTATGTTGTACTGAAACATTCAAGAAATATGGATATGACACTTAAACAGGGCTGCAAATATGCCCTCCTCGTCCCTACCAGCATGGGACTCCGCATCACTCCTGAGAACGGCCAGCCCGTACAGAGCAGCGACGTGCTGCATCTCCAGGCCACCAGCGCCGAGACCAATGTGGCCAGCGTGTCCTCATACCTCGGACTTCCTGTCAAGGTGCTGACCGCATTCGTGAAGGACAGCCCGTTCGCCGCTTTCATCAAGTCCAACCTCCGCTCCCGCGGCATGGACTTCGAGGGCCCGGAAGTGCCTCAGGGCGGACCTTGGGGTTACAGACACCAGATCAATATCGCCGACAGCGGCTACGGTTCCAGGGGACCGAGAGTGTGGAATGACCGCGCAGGAGAGGTGGGACGCACCCTCAATGTCAAGGACTTCGACCTCGACCGCATCTTCGGACAGGAGGGAGTGCAGATCGTCCACCTCTCCGGACTCATCGCCGCGCTCAGCCCTGACACGAGCAGGTTCTGCCTTGAGATAGCCCGCGCCGCCAAGAAATACGGCACCCGCATCAGCTTCGACCTCAACTACCGCGCCTCATTCTGGAAGGGCCGCGAGCAGGAACTCCACGATATCTTCTCCGAGATATGCAGCGTCTCCGACATCCTCATCGGCAACGAGGAGGACTTCCAGCTGTGCCTGGGCATCGAGGGACCTGAAGCCGGCGGCAAGGACATCGCTTCCAAGATCGACGGATTCAAGGAGATGATACGCCGCGTGAAGAAGGAGTATCCGGGAGCGCAGGTGTTCGCCACCACTCTCCGCCAGGTCAACAACACCAACAGCCACAACTGGGGCGCCATCATGCTCGAAGGCGACACATGGCATGTGGTCGAGCCTCGTGAGATCCATGTCCTCGACCGCATCGGCGGCGGAGACGGATTCGTGGGCGGACTTCTCTATGCCGTCCTCAGGGGATGGGAGCCTGAGAAGTGGATCCAGTTCGGCTGGGCGAGCGGCGCGCTTGCCACTACCTTCCTCACCGATTACGGCCAGCCTGCCGATGAGGAGCAGGTATGGAGCATCTGGCAGGGTAACGCCCGCGTCAAGAGATAGAGAAAGATATGCTGTACTACGCAAGAGGTTCCAAGACCGACAACATACGCCCTGATGAGGTCAGGGCCATATTGAAGGAGGTCTTCGACAAGATGGGGACGAAGAAGCGCGTGCTGGCTCTGCCGCCGGACTTCACCCGTCTCAACTCATACGCCGGGCCGATCACCGAGATGGTCTATGACTATTTCGGTGACGCGCTCACGGACGTGATGCCGGCGCTCGGTACGCATTCTCCGATGACGGACGAGCAGATCAGCACGATGTTCGGGCATGTCCCGGCCGACCGTTTCCGTGTGCATGACTGGCGCAATGATGTCGTCACTGTGGGGCAGGTGCCTGCCGAGTATGTCAACAAGGTTTCCGAGGGCAGGCTCAACTACAGCTGGCCCGCCCAGGTCAACAAACTCCTGCTTGACCCGTCATTCGACCTGATTCTCTCTATCGGGCAGGTCGTGCCTCACGAGGTGATAGGCATGGCGAACTATACCAAGAACATCTTCGTGGGAGTCGGCGGCTCCGAGGGCATCAACAAGAGCCATTATATCGGCGCCACCTACGGGATGGAGCGCATTATGGGCAGGGCCAAGTCTCCTGTCCGCGACGTGATGGAGTATGCGAGGACCAATTTCATAAAGGACCTCCCTATAGTATATGTGCTCACCGTCCGCGCCAAGAATGAGCAGACGGGGGAGATGGAACTCAAGGGCCTTTTTGTCGGCGACGATTTCGAGTGCTTCCAGAAGGCTTCCGACCTCTCCCTGGAGACCAATTTCATCATGGTCGACCACGAGATCAAGAAATGCCTCGTGTACCTCGACCCGGAGGAGTTCAAGAGCACCTGGCTCGGCAACAAGAGCGTCTACCGCACCCGCATGGCCCTTGCCGACGGGGCGGAACTCGTGGTGCTGGCCCCGGCCCTCAAGGAATTCGGGGAGGACAAGACGATCGACGGCCTGATACGCAAGTACGGCTACAAGGGCACGCCACATACTCTTGAGGCCACGGAGAACAATGCCGACCTCCAGGAGAATCTCGGCGCCTCGGCCCACCTTATCCACGGTTCGTCCGAGGGACGTTTCACCATCACGTACTGCCCGGGCCCGGACATGAGCAAGGAAGAGATAGAGAGCGTCGGATTCAAGTACGGCGACCTCGACAGCATAATGGAACACTATCATCCTGAGAGGCTTAAGGACGGCTGGAACACCATGCCGGACGGCGAGGAGATCTACTACATCTCCAACCCTGCCCTGGGGCTCTGGGCATATCCTGAGAGATTCAAGGACTGAGATGAAGATAGTTTGCGACAACAAGATACCTTTCCTCCGCGGGGTTCTCGAGCCTTACGCGGAGGTGGTGTATCTCCCCGGCAAGGAGACGACCCCGGAAGTGGTCAGGGATGCTGACGCCATCATCACCCGCACGAGAACCATCTGTGACGAGTCCCTGCTGAAGGGATCTTCCGTCAAAGTGATAGCCACCGCGACGATAGGCTTCGACCATATCGACACCGGCTGGTGCGAGGAGCACGGCATCATCTGGCGGAACGCCCCGGGATGCAACTCCTGGTCGGTCAAGCAGTATATGAGTTCCGTGCTGGTGAGTCTCTCGAGGATGCGCTCATTCGACCTTGAGGGAAAGACCCTCGGCGTGGTGGGCGTAGGCAATGTGGGCTCCAAGGTGGCGCAGGCCGCCTCGGCTCTCGCCATGAAGGTGCTGCTCAACGACCCTCCGCGCGAGCGCAGGGAGGGGAACGGAGGTTTCGTGTCTCTGGATGAGATTCTCCGCCGGAGCGACATAATCACACTGCATGTGCCGCTGTCCCGGGATGGAGAGGATGCCACATGGCACCTTTTTGATGCGGAGCGTATCGGGAAGATGAGCCCGTCACAGATACTTGTCAACTCTTCCCGCGGGCCGGTTGTGGACAATGCCGCGCTCAAGCAGGCTCTCAAGGCCCGCGCGATCGCCGGAGGCGTACTCGACGTGTGGGAAGGTGAGCCTGACCTTGATCCGGAACTCGTCTCGCTGCTGGACATCACGACCCCGCATATCGCGGGCTACAGCGCCGACGGCAAGGCCAACGGTACCGCGGCCAGCGTGCGCACGGTCTCGGAGGTCCTCGGACTTCCGCTCACGGACTGGTTCCCGGGGGACATCCCGTCGCCTTCCATGCCTCTCGAATTCGGCATTGACGCGGCCGGCAAGACCCGTCAGGAGGTGCTCTCGGAGGCGGTACTCTACACTTATGATGTCCTTGAGGACAGCGGGAGGCTGCGCGGAAACCTCGAGTTGTTCGAGAAACTGCGCGGCGATTATCCTGTACGCAGGGAGCCGTCAGCGTTCACGCTCAAGCTGAAAGGCGGCGACACCGCTCTGGCAGGGGCTCTCGAGGCATTGGGCTTCAAAGTAAATCAATCAACAGACAAATAATATGAAACCAGTTTCAGACATCGGACTTATCGGACTTGCCGTAATGGGCGAGAACCTGGTCCTCAACATGGAGAGCAAAGGCTTCCATGTCAGTGTATTCAACCGCACTGTGGAGAAGGTTGACAAGTTCATGGAGGGACGCGGCAAGGGCAAGAACATCTACGGGGCCCGCTCTCTGGAGGATTTCGTGTCTTCACTGAAGAGCCCGCGCAAGGTCTTCCTGATGGTTAAGGCCGGCCAGGCCGTGGATGACTTCATCGACAAGCTCATCCCTCTCCTTGACAAGGGAGACATCATCATCGACGGCGGCAACACCCATTTCCCTGACACCACGCGCCGCACCGCGTATGTGGAGAGCAAGGGTCTTCTCTATGTCGGCACCGGCGTGTCCGGCGGAGAGGAGGGTGCCCTCAACGGCCCTTCCATGATGCCTGGCGGATCGCCTGCCGCGTGGCCTTATGTGAAGCCTATCTTCCAGGGCATCTGCGCCAAGGTCGCGGACGGCACTCCGTGCTGCGACTGGGTCGGCGAAGGCGGTGCCGGCCACTTTGTGAAGATGGTGCACAACGGAATCGAGTACGGTGACATCCAGCTCATCTGCGAGTGCTATCAGATCATGAAAGATATCCTCGGCATGACAAACGAGGAGATGCACGAGGTGTTCGCCGAGTGGAATAAGGGCGACCTGGACAGCTACCTGATCGAGATTACCCGCGACATCCTCGCCAAGAAGGACGAGGACGGCAAGTATGTGCTTGACTATATCCTCGACACCGCCGGCCAGAAGGGTACCGGCAAGTGGACTGCTGTGGCCGCTCTCGACGCCGGCGTGCCTCTCACCCTCATCGGCGAGGCCGTGTTCGCACGCTGCCTCTCAGCCCAGAAGGAGGAGAGGGTTGCGGCATCCAAGATTCTCCAGGGTCCTTCGCCTGTCAAGTTCACAGGTGACAGGAAGGCCTTCCTCGAGGATCTCCGCAAGGCCCTCTTCGCCGCCAAGGTGGTGTCTTATGCGCAGGGTTACACTCTCATGCGCGCAGCCGCCAAGGAATACGGATGGAATCTCAACTATGGCGGAATCGCCCTCATGTGGAGGGGCGGCTGCATCATCCGCAGCGTTTTCCTCGGCAAGATCAAGGAGGCTTTCGACAAGAATCCTGACATCGCCAACATCCTTCTCGACCCTTATTTCTGCGACAAGCTCGCCGAGGCTCAGCAGGGTTGGAGGAACGTGCTCGGACAGGCTATCGTGAACGGCGTGCCTGCACCTACCCTCAGCGCTGCCCTCGAATACTATGACGGCTACCGCTGCGGAAGGCTTCCTGCCAATCTTCTCCAGGCTCAGCGCGACTACTTCGGCGCGCACACCTACGAGCGCACCGACCGTCCGCGCGGCGAGTTCTTCCACACCAACTGGACGGGACACGGCGGAGATACAGTCGCGGGTACTTATATTGCATAAACAACAAACAAATAACCAATCAGTTATGATGAAAATTGGAAAATATTCTTTCGGAGTAGGTGACCGTTTCGCACACGAGGGCGTGTCACAGCTCAAGGCCCTTCTCAAGGCTGAGAAGGAGTTCGGAGTTCACTTCGTGCCGGTGTGGAACAAGTCCAACCGTGAGCACCAGATCGTGCACACCGAGCCTATGTCCACCCGTGCAGAGGCGGATGCTGCCGTGAAGGCGCTTGGCTATACCGGACAGTATTTCGTTGATGCCGACCATATCAACATGAACAATGTGGACCGTTTTATCGACGCGTCCGACTTCTTCACCATCGATGTGGCTGACTATATCGGCAAGCCGGCTGACCCTAAGGATGTTGACGCATTCGTCAAGGATAACGCACGCTTCATCGGCTCTCTCGCCATCCCTGGCATCGCCGAGCCGTTCGAGGTGTCTGAGGCTCAGGTCCGCGCTATTGCCGACCGCTACCTCTTCGCTGTTCAGGAGGCTGGCCGCATCTACCGCCATATCGCCGAGAAGAAGGGTGAGGGCAACTTCGTGACCGAGGTATCCATGGATGAGGTCAACGATCCTCAGACTCCGGTCGAGATTCTCTTCATCCTCAGCGCTCTCGCTTCCCAGAAGGTGCCTGCACAGACCATCGCTCCTAAGTTCACGGGCCGTTTCAACAAGGGTGTGGACTATCGCGGGGATGTCAAGCAGTTCGAGAAGGAGTTCGAGGAGGATCTGCTCGTGATCGATTTCGCGGTCAAGGAGTTCGGTCTCATGGACAACCTCAAGCTCAGCATCCACTCAGGATCTGACAAGTTCTCCATCTACCCGATCATGGGCCGTCTCATCCAGAAGTACGACAAGGGTATCCACATCAAGACCGCAGGCACGACCTGGCTTGAGGAGAATATCGGACTTGCCGTAGCCGACCCTGAGGCTCTCAAACTCGCCAAGAAGATTTATATCAATGCTCTCGGCCGCATGGCTGAGCTGACTGTGCCGTATGCGACCGTGATTGACGTCGATGTCAACGCCCTTCCTACCCCTGAAGAGGTGGAGAAGTGGGATGCGGACACCTACGCCCGCACGATGCGCCACAATCAGGCCGACCCTCTCTACAATCCTTCTTTCCGCCAGCTCATCCATGTCAGCTACAAGATCGCCGCTGAACTCGGTGACGAGTACTACCCGGCTCTTGAGAAGCACACCGACGTCATCGGCGAGCAGGTGATCGAGAATCTCTGCGAGAGGCATATCAGAAGGCTGTTCGACAAATAGGAGGACTGCCTTATGAAATGGTCATTCGATGATTTGAAAGGACGCAACTGCGTCATCACGGGCGGTTTCGGTATTCTCGGCATGGCTCTCACGAGGGGCCTGGCCGAGGCCGGCGTCAACCTTGCGGTGATCAGCCGCAGCGCTGACAACCCGGCCAAGGGCGAAGCCATCGCCAAGGAGTTCGGTGTCAAGTGCCTCGGCATTTCCGCCAGCACGCTTGACAAGGAAGCCCTCATCGCTGCCCGCGACCTTATCCACGAGAAGCTCGGCAAGATAGACATCCTCATCAACTGCGCCGGAGGCAACTCCCCGAAGGCCACCTGCAAGGTGGAGCAGATGACCAAGGACGACAACCTCGCCGACACTTTCTATGGACTGGGCCTGGACGGTTTCCAGCAGGTGTACGACCTTAATTTCAAGGGAACGCTGCTCGCCACCATGGTCTTCACCACGGACATGATCGAGGCGGGCAAGGGAAATGTGCTCAACATCTCCTCCATGAACGCCATCCGTCCTCTCACGAAGATTCCGGCATACTCTGCCGCCAAGGGCTCCATCAACAACTTCACCCAGTGGTATGCTGTCCATGTGGCCCAGCTCGGAATCCGTTGCAACGCCATCGCTCCGGGCTTCTTCCTCACCGACCAGAACCGCTTCCTGCTCACTGACGAGCAGACCGGGGAGCTGAAGCCTCGCGGCAAGAAGATCATCGCCAATACTCCGACCCACAAGTTCGGCGAACCTGAGGATCTGGTAGGAACGATGCTCTATCTTCTCAGTGACATCTCATCCTTCGTCACCGGTATCGTCGTCCCTGTGGACGGTGGATACAGCGCCTTCGGAGGTGTCTAACAGATTGTGACTCCGGCTTCTTGCCGGAGAGGTGATACGCTTGATCAGGCCCTGGAGCGATGCTCCGGGGCCTGATTTTTCTGTTGAAGGCGTCGCCTGCGGGCGTGAGCCTTGGGACGATTAGCCGATTGTGACTTCGGCTCCTGCCGAAGAGGCGATTCGCTTGATCAGGCCCTGTAGTACATTCCCCGGGCCCAGCTCTCTGAAGATGGTGGCTCCGTCCGCGAGCATGTTCTCCACGGTCTGCGTCCACTTCACCGGGGAGGTGAGCTGCTGCAGGAGGTTGTCCTTGATCCTTGCAGGGTCTGTCTCCGGCTTCGCCGTGACGTTCTGGTAGATTGGGCAGGAAGGAGTCCTGACCTCGGTCTTCTCTATCGCCTTGCCCAGTTCCACGCGGGCCGCTTCCATGAGAGGGGAGTGGAAAGCCCCGCTGACGCTGAGCGGAAGGGCTCTCTTGGCACCTGCGGCCTTCATCGCCTCACAGGCGGCTTCTACGGCCTGCTTCTCTCCGGAGATGACCACCTGGCCGTTGCAATTGTAGTTGGCCGGGATGACGATTCCGCTGATACCCGCGCAGATTTCCTCAACCTTCTCGTTCGGGAGTCCTATGATGGCGGCCATCCCGCCGGGGTTGGCCTCGCAGCATTTCTGCATCTCGCTGGCGCGCACGGCCACAAGTCTGAGCGCGGACTCGAAATCGACGGCTCCGCAGGCCACGAGGGCCGAGAACTCACCGAGGGAGTGTCCGCCTACCATGTCCGGTGCGGGCAGGTCGTCGCTGCAGAGGGCGAGGCAGACAGAATGCAGGAATATGGCAGGCTGGGTGACCTTCGTCGCACGCAGGTCTTCATCGCTGCCCGAGAACATTATATCGGTGATTCTGAAGCCGAGAATCTCGTTGGCCCTCTCCATCATCTCGCGGGCCTTAAGGCTGTTGTCGTACAGGTCCTTGCCCATTCCGGAGAATTGGGCGCCCTGTCCCGGGAACACATAAGCAGTCTTCATATTCATGTAGTTTTAATACCACGGCAAAAATGCGAAAAAATTTTCGTATTTTTGCCATCCGAGAACCGCCCCCTTAGTTTAATGGATAAAATTTAGGATTCCGGTTCCTACGATAGGCGTTCGATTCGCCTAGGGGGTACAAGTTGTTTTTATGGACGGTCTTGAAGATATCAGAGGGAGAATCAATGAGATAGATTCCAAGTTGGCAGAACTTTTCGAGCAGCGCATGGCTGAATGCGGCCTGGTGGCTGACATCAAGCGCAGGGAAGCTCTCCCGGTCTCTGACCCCGCACGTGAAGCGGAAGTGATAAGGCGCAATTCGGCGCTTGTCAAAGATGACACTATCAGAGAGTATTTTGTCAGTTTCGAGCAGGAACTGATGGCCCTGTCGCGCAAGTATCAGAGACGCCTGCTCTCCGGGATGCGTGTCGCATACTGCGGAGTGCCGGGGGCTTTTGCTGGCATCGCCGCTTCCAGGATGTTCCCGGGTGCGGAACTTGTCCCGTTCAGCGACTTCGAGAGCGCTTACAGTGCCTGTGCGTCAGGAGACTGCGACACGGCGGTGCTGCCGTTCGAGAACAGTTCCGCCGGGGAGGTCGCCGCGGTCACGGACCTGATGTTCTCCGGCCCGCTGTACATAAACAAGGTGGAGGCCATAGAAGCTGTGCAGAACCTTCTGGGTTGTGACGGCGCGAGCCTGGATACGGTCACGCAGGTGCTCAGCCATCCGCAGGCCCTGTCCCAGTGCGCCGACTATATACGCAGGCACGGATTCACCTCGCACGAATATCCCAACACGGCATCTGCCGCCAAGATGGTCGCCGAGACCGGCGATGTGGGAATGGCGGCCATCGGGAGCGCGGAATGCGCTGAGATTTACGGCCTTAAGGTCATTGAGGCCCGCATCAACGAGGCCAGTGTCAACACCACCCGCTTCGCCGCGTTCTCCCGCGCCCAGTCTTTCAGCAAGACCCGCGACAGCCACTTCATACTCATGTTCACGGTGAAGAACGAAGCCGGTTCGTTGGCCAAGACCCTGAACATAATAGGCGCGCACGGCTACAACATGAGCTGCCTGCGCAGCCGTCCGATGAAGGGGCTGATGTGGAACTACTACTTCTATGTTGAACTCGACGGCAACATCGACACCCGAGAAGGGCGCAGCATGCTCACGGAGCTGGGCACCCTTTGCGACAAGCTGAAGGTGGCCGGTTCATTCTGAGACACATGAAAAACTCCATCGGCACAAGCGTCATCCTGACGGTATTCGGCGAGAGTCACGGCCCCGCTGTGGGTGTCGTGCTGGACGGACTTGCCCCGGGAGTGAGGGTGGATGACGCGTTCATCGCCTCGCAGCTCTCGCGCCGCCGTCCTGCCGGACAACTTGACACTGCCCGTGTAGAGAATGACAATTATCAGATAATCAGTGGAGTACATAATGGGTATGCTACCGGGGCTCCGCTCACTATTGTCATCCCCAACGAGAATGTGCGCAGCTCTGATTATCAAGAAGGCGTCGCACGCCCGTCCCACAGCGACTTTGTCGCCGAGATGAAATATCACGGGTTTGAGGACCTGCGCGGAGGCGGACATTTCTCCGGACGTGTGACTGCCGGCGTGGTGGCCGCCGGGGCGATATGCCTGACGGCCCTGCGCTCCAGGGGAATCACTGTCGGCACTCATATCCTGCGCTGCGGCGATGTGAGCGACAGGCCGTTCTCACTTGATCCGGCGGCGGAAATCAGCATCCTGGAGGACAAACCATTCCCCGTCCTCGACGATGTCGCGGAGGCGATGGGAGCCGAGATACTTGCGGCCAAGGCTGACGGGGATTCCGTCGGCGGAGTGGTGCAGTGCGCCGTCTGCGGCCTGCCCGCCGGAGTGGGGGAGCCGTGGTTTGATTCGCTTGAGGGGATGATTTCCAGAGCCGTTTTCGCCATAGGCGGGATCAAAGGCATCGAATTCGGGGCCGGTTTCGGCCTTTCCGGCATGCGCGGTTCCAGCGCCAACGACCCCTTCCGCATCGAGGGAGGCCGTGTCGTGACATCCACCAACAACAGCGGCGGCATCAACGGCGGCATCAGCAACGGCATGCCACTGGTGTTCAACATGGCAGTACGCCCTACGCCGTCTGTGTTCAAGTCTCAGAAGACTGTGGATTTCCGCAGGGGCGAGGAAGTTGATCTCAATCTCAAGGGCCGGCACGACCCCGCCATCGTCCGCCGTATATGCATAGTGGTGACGAGCATGGTGGCGGCAGTGCTGTGCGATGCGCTTGCACTGCGCTTCGGTACCGACTACCTGATGGGGGAGCAATGATGGCGCGCAAGGTTCTGATAGTCGGGCTCGGTCTTATGGGCGGCTCCTACGCCGCTGCCCTGAGCTCCGCCGGATATGAGGTGGGAGGCATCTCCGACCGCAGGGAGGCGTTGGATTTCGCCTTGCGCAAGGGCTGGATTGCAAGCGGGCATACGAGCCCTGACCACGATTATATCGGAAGATTCGACATAGTCGTCTCCGCCTTGTATCCGCGTGTGTTCGTGGATTGGGTGCGCTCCAACGGGAAGTATCTGCGCCGTGGGGCCATCCTCACGGATGTCTCGGGCGTCAAGGCCTGCGTGGTCCCGGTCGTCCAGGAGATGCTGGGCGGCAGAGCCGAGTTCGTCCCGGCACATCCTATGGCCGGAAGGGAATTCTCGGGGATAGAGAACAGCGATGCGAGCATATTCAAGGGTGCCAATTTCATCATCACCCCGACTCTGCGCAATACGCCGGAAAACATTGCTGTAGTGGAGGATATGGCCCGCGACATGGGCTTCGGGAAGATTTCGTCCCTGAGTCCCGAGAAGCATGACGAGATGGTGGGTTTCCTCTCGCAGCTGACGCACTGCATAGCCGTGGCGCTGATGACCTGCAAGGATTCCCGGCATCTGGTGGACTACACCGGAGACTCGTTCCGTGACCTCACCCGCATCGCGCGGATCAACGAGGAGATGTGGACGGAACTTTTCCTTGAGAACAGGGAGGAACTTCTCGGCCAGATGGACCTGTTCATGGACAGGTTCGGCGAGCTGCGGGACGCGGTCCGGGATTCCGACGAGCAGACGATGAAAGAAATGATGCGGCTTTCGACCTTGAGACGGTCGTGGTTTGACAAGAAAAAGTGAAAGTGATATGAATATGGATTTCAAGCGCAAGTTGATCATCCCGCAGGAGATCAAGGAGATGTATCCTGTCTCCGAGGATGGTGTGCTTGCCAAGGCGGCCAATGACAAACAGATAGCGGACATCTTCACCGGGAAGAGCGATAAGCTGCTGCTCGTGATCGGCCCGTGCTCGGCTGACCGCGAAGATGCCGTGATTGACTACATCGCCCGTCTGCGCGGACTTCAGGAGCAGGTGAAAGACAAGATAGTGATTGTGCCGCGCATCTACACCAACAAGCCCCGCACCACGGGCGAGGGCTACAAGGGGATGCTGCACCAGCCGGATCCAAACGCCCATTCAGACATGCTCAAGGGCCTGATATCCATACGCAAACTCCACATGCGCGCCCTCAACGAGACGGGGTTCTCGTGCGCCGACGAGATGCTCTATCCTGAGAATCACAAATACCTCTCCGACCTGCTGTCGTACGTGGCTGTCGGGGCCCGTTCCGTGGAGAACCAGCAGCACCGCCTCACGGCGAGCGGCCTTGATATTCCGGTAGGCATGAAGAACCCTACTGGGGGCAACCTTTCCGTGATGATGAACGCCCTGCGGGCGGCTCACAGCCCGCACACCTTCATCTACCGCAATTGGGAGGTGGAGAGCAAGGGCAATCCCCTGGCGCATGCAATCCTGAGGGGATATGTGGACTCGCGCGGCAACACCCATCCCAACTATCACTATGAGGACCTGGAGCAGCTGGCGGAGCTGTATGCGCAGAGCGGGCTCTCCAACCCTGCCGTGATAGTCGATGCGAACCACTCCAACTCCGGCAAGAAATACCTTGAGCAGATCCGCATCTCCAAGGAGGTGCTCCATAGCACCAGGCACAATTCCGACATCTTCCGTCTTGTGAAAGGCCTTATGATAGAGTCATATATCGAGGACGGAAACCAGAAAGCCGGTGAAGGAGTATATGGACGCTCCATCACCGACCCTTGTCTCGGCTGGGAGAAGACCCGCGCTCTGGTGCTTGACCTGGCGGCTCTCCGCTAGTTTTTCTTCTTCTCGTAGAGGAAGCGCTTGATTTTGTGGGTCGCCGTGCGTATGAACGGCTCCTTCTGGATCTCCACGGACTTGATGTTCATGAAGCGGCTCACCTTGGAGTTCACGAAGTCGAGTATGGCTTTCTGGCGCGCTTCGATGTCTTCGATGAACTTGTCCTGCCCCTCGAGGTCCCAGTCTATGATGTTGTCGTTGAACTGGACCAGGGCCACCAGTTTGCCGTCTCTCTGTACGACGAGCGACTCTCCGATGCCCTCCATGCTGTTGATCACATTCTCAATCTCCTCCGGGTAGATGTTCTCTCCGGACGCGCCGATAATCACGCTCCCGAGCCTGCCCTTGATGGAGTAGCGTCCCTTCTTGTCGACGCTGGCCAGGTCGCCCGTGCGGAACCAGCCGTCCTGGCTGAGCACCGATTCCGTGCGTTCGTAGTCCTTGTAGTATCCGAGCATCACGTTCGGCCCCTTGACGCAGATTTCGCCCTCTCCGGTCTGTGGGTTGACGTCTTCCAGCTTGACCTCAATGCCCTTGACGGGCCTGCCTGTCGTGCCTGGCCAGGTACGTCGCGGCGCGGCTGAGCAGATGAGCGGAGCCGTCTCCGTGAGACCGTAGCCTATCGCGTAAGGGAATCTGGCCTTCTTGAGGAATACCTCGACTTCCGGGTCGAGCTTGGCGCCTCCGATGCCGAAGAACCCTATCCTGCCTCCGAAAGTCTTCTTGAGCTTCATTCCCACCATGGTGTAGAGCAACCCTTTGGCGTGCTTGTCGAGGTAGGACAGGAACTTGCTCTTGCTGATGGTCGGGACGATGCTGCTGCGGTAGATCTTCTCTATGATGAGAGGCACCGAAAGCATAGCCGTAGGCCTGATCTTGGCGAGCGTCGCGATGAGGATGGACGGGGTGGGCACTTTCTGGAGATACTCCACCTTCGCTCCCATCGCGAACGGGTAGAGCATGCCGATGCTCATCTCGTAGGTGTGGGCCATCGGAAGTATGGAGAGAAAGACATCTCTCGGGCCTATCTTGTAGCTGTACCATGAGGTGAGCACATTGGTGCAGAAGTTCCTGTGGCACAGCATCACGCCCTTCGCCTTGCCGGTGGTGCCGGAAGTGTAGAGAATCGCGGCCGTGTCCAGGGCCGTCGGGCGGCTGACTTTGCCGTCGCAGGTGTAGGAACTGCCTTCCGCCTTGATGAAACTCAGGTCGCCTATGGCTATGACGAGCTTGAGGCGTCCTATCGCCTCCTCGCTCAGCTTGGGCAGCTGTTTCTTGGAGACGAAGATAGCCTTGGCTTCGGAGTGGACGAGGATGTTCTCCACCTCGCCGGCGGAGAGTTCCGGCAGCATCGGTATGGCGATGCGCCCGTAGACCGTGATCGCGAAGAATGCCGCGCTCCAGTTGGGCGAGTTCTCCGACAGTATGGCCACCTTGTCGCCGGCTCCGATCCCGAAGTTGGACAGGCGCTTGGAGATGTTGTCGCAGCAGTCTCTGAACTGCGCGTAGGTGTAGCTCTGGGCCCCTCCTACGAACTCGGACGCCGTCCTTTTCGGGAAGGAGGTGACGGAGTGTTCGTAGATCTCGGCGAGCGTGCTGAACTGCGGTTTCATCGGCTGTACTTTGCGAGACCTTCCGCGAGTATGTGCAGGGCCTTTTCAAGCTCCGGCACTTCAAGCACATACGCGAGGCGGATGTGCTTCTTCCCGGCATCGTGGGTCGTGTAGAAAGAGGCGGCCGGCGTGACCATGGTGGTCTGCCCGTCGAGGCTGAAGTCTGTCAGCATCCATTTCGCGAAGTCCTCCGCGTCGTCCACCGGCAGCTCCGCCACCGCGTAGAACGCTCCCATAGGGGTAGGGGCATAGACGCCCGGAATCTCGTTGAGCCGTCTGACAGCGCAGTCGCGGCGCCTTATGTATTCGGCCTTGACCTCATCGAAATATGACTGCGGCGTGTCAAGCGCCCCGATTGCCGCGTACTGTCCCAATACCGGAGGGCAGAGGCGGGACTGGGCGAACTTCATCGCGGCGGCCATCACATCCTTGTTGTGGGATATGATGCAGCCTATCCTGGCTCCGCAGAGATTGTATCTCTTGGATACCGAGTCCACCATTATCACATTCTGCTCGCAGCCCGGGATGTTGAGGGCGGAGAAGTGCGGCTCATCGGTGTAGCAGAACTCGCGATATACCTCGTCGCAGATGAAGAAGAGGTCGTGCCTGCGGCAGAATTCGCCGATGGCGAGCATCTCGTCTCTGGTGAAGAGTTTGCCGGACGGGTTGCACGGGTTGCTGATGAGCACTGCCCTGGTGCGGTCCGTGAGGACTTTCTCGAATTCGGATATGTCCGGAATCGCGAATCCCTGGCGGATGTCGCTGTGGACAGCCTTGAGGGTGATGCCGTTGAGGTAGGCGAAAGTCTGGTAGTTGGTATAGTAAGGCTCGACCACGATGATCTCGTCTCCCGGGTTGGCGGCAATCTGCATCGCGCAGGCGAACGCCTCGCTTCCGGCCACTTCCACGAGCAGTTCGGGCACCTCGATATCGATGCCTATCTTCTTATAGTATTTGTTGACGAGTCCTTCCCGGAGTTCCATCAGGCCCGCGGAGTTGGTGTAGGACAGATGGTGCATGGTCCTGCACCTGTCCATTACCGCGTTGACGGCACAGTCGGGGGACTTGATGTCCGGAGCCCCTACATTGAGGTGGTATACCTTGATGCCGCGAGCCTTGGCCGCGTCTGCGAGCGGAACCAGCTTCCTGATTGCTGAGGCGGGCATGGTACGCGCCCTGTCGGAAATGTTCAGTGACATAGATATTAGGATTTTAGTCCGCGCAAAGTTAATTGATTGGCGGCAATAAAGCAAACCTGCTCCCCGTGCGGGGTTTTGCCGATTGTGCGAAATTGAGTATCTTCGCAGGATACGCTCATTTTTATGCAAGAGATAATTAACCAGGAATTCGGGGGTGAACGCCCCCTTTATTGCCGGCACGACCTCTTTCTGGAGGGCGTGACCATTCATCCGGGGGAGTCGTCGCTCAAGGAGACTTCTGATATAGAGGCTTACAAGTGCCGTTTCGAGGGCAAGTATGTCTTCTGGTGCTGCGACCGCTTCAAGGTGCGCGACTGCTACTTCGCGGAGAGTGCGCGCTCCTCGCTCTGGCACAGTACCGGCTGCGAGATGACGGACTGCATCGTGGACGCGCCCAAGATGTTCCGGGAGATGGAGGGTATCAGGCTCCGCAATGTCAACATGAACTGCGCGCAGGAGACGTTCTGGTCCTGCCGCGACATCGAGCTGGACAACGTGTTCGCCACCAAGGCTGACTATATTTTCATGCATTGCAGCGACATAAAGGTGCGCAACTTCCGTCTGGAGGGCAACTACTCGTTCCAGCATGCGCGCAATGTCGAGATCCGGGACAGTGACCTGCAGAGCAAGGATTCCCTCTGGGAGACGGAGAACGTGACAGTATATGATTCGTTCATCAACGGGGAATATCTCGGCTGGCATTCCAAGAATCTCCGCCTTGTCAGATGCCGCATAGGCGGCACTCAGCCGCTCTGCTATGCTGATTCACTCGTGCTTGAGGACTGCACTTTCGAGCCGGATGCGGATCTCGCCTTCGAGTATTCCGATGTCCGCGCCACCATAAAGGGCGCAGTGCCGTCGATCAAGAACCCGCGCACCGGGTTCATCAAGGCGGACAGCTGCGATGACGTCATCATCGACGGGAACATCAAGGCTCCTGCCGACTGCAGGATAGAGATAGGCGGCGTGCTGAGATAGCCGGGCGCTATCTGAGATCGATTTCGAGTGGCGACAGGGTTTTCTCTGTCGCCATTTTTTGCGGATTGGTCCCGGGGATGCCCTGCGGCACTTCCTCTCCCAGGCGGGCGAAGAGCTGAGTCCAGTACTGGGGCATGTTGCCGTCTTTGTCGAGGAAATTCATCGGGGCCTCGCTGAAGAGCCGCTCTCCGGAAGGGGTGATGTAGCTGTTGTACACGAGTTCACTGCAATACATGGCTCCGTTGTCCGGCAGGAAATATACGTCATACGGCTGCCCGAGGTATTTCTTGGCGTTGCGGACGAACTGTTCCGCCTCGGCCGCGCTCACCTCGGGACGCATGAGCATGAATGTCGGGAGGGTGCCGTCCCTGAGGGTGAAGTCTCTGATGAACGTGTCGAGCGGATGCCTGTCCACGCCCCGTTTTATCGTGGCGTCTATTATCCAGGTCGAGTTGGCTGCGGTTTCCAGTATGGCCACGTGTATCAGGTTGAGTCCGGTGCTGTCGGATGTCGCTGCGCTGATGGCTTCTGACATCGAACCCCTGTCGAGGCTGTAGTTCATCGGGATGCCCACGAATACCAGGTCGCCGCTGCGGGGCGTGACCGGCTTCTGTCCGGAACACCCTGCGAGGACGAGCAGGATGAGTGCGGAGATGATGGAGTTTCTTTTCATAACGGAGGGCAAATCTAACAAAAGTTTTATGTAATTTTGTAGGATATGGAGATTCTTTTGGCATTTGTTGCGGGGCTTGCTCTCAGCGCTTTCGTGGCCCTGCTTTTCGTCAGGCGCGCCGTGCGCGGCGCGGAGGCTGCCGTGCGGCATGAGGCGGAGGACAATCTGCGTGCCGTCAAGGAGGAGTACGAGCGGAGGCTATCGTCGGAGAAGGACGAAGCGGTGGCGCTGCTGCAGAAGCGTTTCGACGAGACTGTGGCGAAGATGAGCGCGCAGCTCAAGGCCGATACCGGCGACATGTTGAAAGCCAGGCAGAAAGAGTTCTCCGAGTCGAGCGGGGAGAGCCTGGGGCGCATAGTGGACCCGCTCCGCGAGAACATCTCCGAGCTCCGCAAGGCGATGGCCGAGAACAGCAAGGAGCAGGCCGAGCGCAACGGGGAGATGCGTGAACGCATAAGGAGCCTGATGGAGCACAGCGACGCGGCGAGACGCAGCGCCGATGAGCTTGCCGCGGCATTCAAGCACGGCAGCAAGGTCCAGGGTGACTGGGGTGAGACCATACTCGAGGAACTCCTCTCTTCGCAGGGACTCACACGCGGGGTTCACTACGACACGCAGACCGTCGTGAACGGCAACCTGCGCCCGGACGTCATACTGCATCTGGACGAGCGCAGGGAAGTCATCATAGATTCGAAAGTGTCCTTGACGGCATATATCGATTATGTCAATGCCGAGGACGAGCCGGCGCGCAGGGCCGCCCTGAAGAATCACCTCGAAAGCCTCAAGAAGCATGTCAAGGAACTTTCGGCCAAGGATTACTCTTCCTGCGTCAAAGCCCCCAAGGTCTCCGCGGGCTATGTGATCATGTTCGTTCCGAATACGGGGGCGCTGTGGACGGCGCTGAACGCGGAGCCGGACTTGTGGCGCAAGGCGGCTGACCAGAATGTCTATATCGCCGATGAGCAGTCTCTCTATGGCGCGCTGAAGATGGTGGAACTCACCTGGACTCAGGTGGCGCAGGCCCGTGACCATGAGAAGGTATATGCCCTTGCGGAGGAGATGATCGACAGGGTGGGACAGTTCATGGAGCGTTATGAGGCTGTCGGCAAGTCGCTTGAGAAGGCTCAGGCCGAGTATGACCGCGGACTTCTCAAACTCTCGCCTCAGGGACAGAGCATAATAAACACGTCCGGCAAGCTGATGAAGCTTGGTGCGCGCAACAGCGACCGGCATCCCGTGAAGGCGCTTCCTGAAGAATAGGAGATGGACCAGCCGAAGATAGAGCGGATGCTGCGCCTGATGAAGCTGATGTCGGGGAGCGTCAATTACAGCGTCGACGAACTGGCCTCGAAACTCGGCATGTCATGGCGCACGGTTTATCGCTACATAGACACGTTCAAGGGGGCGGGCTTTGCCGTGTCGCGCCTGCCGGGCGGTGTTTTCAAACTCGGTAAACTTCCCGCCGAGGCGCCCGACTTCGACAGGCTCATATACTTCTCAGAGGAGGAGGCGTATCTGGTGAACAGCCTGCTGGACAGGCTCGATCGTGGCAATGCGCTGAAAGCCAATCTCAAATCCAAACTCGCCGTCATCTATCAGAGCACTTCGATAGCCGATTTTGTGGACCGCCGCTTCATGTCGGCCAATGTGGAGGCCCTCTCCGAGGCTGTAAAGCGGAAGTGCCGGGCAGTGCTTAAAAACTACGAGTCCGGACATTCCCACACCGTCCGCGACCGCCTTGTGGAGCCTTTCGGATTTACCACCGACTTCTCCGACGTCTGGGCTTATGACCTGGAGGACGGGCGCAACAAGGTGTTCAGGATATCGAGGATAGAGGAGGTTGAGGTTCTGGACGAAGGCTGGCAGGCCGAGGAAGCCCACCGGATGCAGAAGGTGGACATATTCAGGATGAGCGGGACAGAGGGGAAGCGTGTGCGGCTGCTGCTCAGCGTGCTGGCCAAGAACCTGCTCGTGGAGGAGTACCCGCTTGCGGAGAAGTTTCTGAGGCCCCTCGACGGTGATGCTTCGGGGCTTGTCGGGAGCTTGCCGCAGTCCTGGAAGGACGGCGCGTGGCTGCTGGACGCGGAGGTCTATAATTACGCCGGGGTGTGCCGCTTCTGCGCGGGGCTCGGCGGGGATGTGCTGCCGCTTGACTCTCCGGAACTTGTCTCGTATATCAGGGAGTATGTGAGGAGGGAGTTCGGAGAATATTTCCAATAAGTAATCGGCAAAAAATAAGTTGCCGCAGATTTGGCAAAGATTTTTGAGGATAGATTTCTTTTTGAAGAAGGAGTGTGCCGGTGGCACATGACTGATGAAAAAAGGAATATTGACCAAAAAGATTGCCAAAGGTGATGCAACTTATTTTTTAACGGTTACTAAATTTTCATCATTGTCAAAGGTTGACAAAACCGGGGCGTAACTTTGCATCAACAAAACGAAAGAAGTTATGTCAAAGGAAATCAAAAACTGGATTGAGAATTCTGCTGAAATCGAGTGCCTCATCGATGATCTCGGACTTGAAATTCTTGCGGACGACTAAGAGCTTGTTTTGATTTATGACAAATAAATTCAAAACAACTTCTAAAAAAGGCTTAACTTTGCCGCAAATCGTACAGAGAACAATGAGCAGAAAGCCATCGATTGACACGCTTTGCGTGCAGGCCGGCTATTGCCCCGGAAAAGGGGAGCCCAGGCAGATTCCTATCGTGCAGAGCACGACATTCAAATACGAAAACAGCGAGCAGATGGCCCGTCTGTTTGACCTTGAGGAGGGCGGATACTTCTATAGCCGCCTGCAGAACCCCACCAACGACCATGTGGCGTCGAGGATAGCGGCTCTTGAAGGCGGTGTCGCCGCCATGCTGACCTCTTCTGGCCAGGCGGCCAACTTCTTCGCCTGCTTCAATATATGCGAGTGCGGCGGACATATCGTCAGCACGGCCAGCATCTATGGGGGTACCTTCAACCTTCTCGGCACCACGCTCCGCAAGATGGGCATAGAGGTGACGTTCGTGGATCAGGACGCGCCGGAGGAGGAGATAGCCAAGGCGTTCAGACCCAACACCAAACTCGTTTTCGGGGAGACTCTCTCCAATCCGGGGGTGAGGGTCCTGGACATAGAGAAGTTCGCCCGTCTTGCGCATTCGCACGGGGTGCCGCTGATTGTTGACAACACCTTTCCGACTCCTGTCCATTGCAGGCCTATCGAGTGGGGCGCCGACATCGTCACGCATTCCACGACCAAATACATGGACGGTCATGGGGTGCAGGTCGGTGGAGCGATCGTGGACAGCGGCAATTTCGACTGGGACGCGCACGCTGACAAGTTCCCGGGACTGACGACTCCTGACGAGTCCTATCATGGCCTCACCTTCAGCCGGAAGTTCGGCAAACTGGCATATATCACCAAGGCCACGACGACCCTCATGCGCGACCTCGGCTCGATCCAGTCTCCACAGAATGCCTTTTATCTCGGGCTGGGTCTCCAGACCTTGCAGGTGAGGATGCCGCGGCACAGCGCCTCGGCCCTGAAAGTTGCCCGTTTCCTGGAGGCCGCTCCCTCAGTGGCTTGGGTGAATTTCCCCGAACTCGAATCCTCACCGGACCACAAGCTCCAGCAGAAGTATATGCCGGATGGGAGCTGCGGGGTGATGTGCTTCGGCCTTAAGCCGGCCGCTGGACGCGATGTCCGCGAATTCACCTCGTCTTTCATGGACAAGCTCAGGCTGATCACGATAGAGACTCATGTGGCGGACTGCTACACCTGCATCCTGCATCCTGCGTCCCATACGCACAGGCAGATGAGCGACGAGCAGCTGCGTGAGGCCGGGGTGGCTCCGGACCTTGTGCGTCTTTCTGTCGGTCTTGAGGATCCGGATGATATCATTGCAGACATCCGCGACGCCATCGCCGCTGCTTAGTAATCGTTAAAAAATAAGTTGCCGCTTACATTAGGATAAGTTATGTATTACGTCAGCAAAAGGTTTGAAGTGTCCGCCGCACATTATGTGACGACGGACCGGGGGAGCAAATGCGAGGCTCTCCACGGGCACAACTGGATAGTGATAGTGCATTGCAAGTCAGAGACTCTGGATGAAGACGGCATGGTCACCGACTTCACTCTGATCAAGCGCAACATAATGGAGAAGATAGACCACAAGAATCTCAACGAGGTCCTGCCGTTCAGCCCCACCGCCGAGAATCTTGCCCGGTGGATGTGCGACTGCACCCCCAACTGCTACAAAGTCGAGATCTGGGAGTCGGAGAACAACAAGGCTGTCTACGAGAGGTGATTCCGGGGGCTGCCAGGCTTACCACTTTCCCTGCCGCCCGCAGTTGAGAAGACTCCCGATCGGAGATGCCGGTTCTGTACGAGTAAGTTGGGGTTTCTCGTACGGAACGGGTTTCAAGGTAGGTTTGGTACGGGAAAGAGGGGTTTCCCGTACCAAATTGGGCAAATGCGGTCCCTGCTGCGGGTTAATTCTTTGCCTTCTCGTTGAACTCATAGATTATCTCTTTTCTGGGGCGTCCTAAGGCAAGTTGCTTCTTTACCCATAGGAAACCAAGGTTTTTTTGGGGGGACACCTTCTTAATCCGAACGAAGTTGAGGCGATGAACGAGATGGGGTCAGCATTACGGCGTCTTGTTTTTGTGTTTTTCGACGCCTATTCGTGCTGGTGGTGAGAATCTGTCTTGTTGTTTTTCAATATGACCCGCGCGGCCGCGTGGAGGGCGCATGGCTGCATGCCGGCGGTGTCGCTTCTCGGCCGGGGCGAGAATGTCGAGATGGCTCCCGTCTGGTCAGGTCTGTCCCGAGCTGTCAGAATGACTTATAACGATGGCGTAATGAGTACACGCCACCCTCCACCTTCTCCTGCCGGCTCGATGTAGCCCTTTTCTCTGAGGGATCCAAGAAGGCGCTGGACGGCGGACTTGTTGATACCAAGCTCTTCTTTCAGACCATCGATAGTGACCGAAGACTGGCTCTGCATTATCCGGAGAATCTTGGCGTAATTCGGCGTACGGAACTCAACTCGCTGTCCATCATACCACCAGACATTTTCGTCCGGTTCGGTTACGAAGCGTACATCGTTGTAAATCTCTTCTGCTGCCATGGCGGTGAAGTATTTGGAGAAAGGACGGATGTGCTCAAGAGGGGCGTGGACTCCGGCGCTGGGCGTTGCCCCTACTTCCAGGTCGGCCTGATGCAGCGCCTCCAGATAGTCCTTTTTGCTACGGCTGCGGACGACGATCATGGGATAATCGTGGCGTGCGAGAATGAAGTTGACAATCAGGCGGGCAATGCGGCCATTTCCATCCTCAAAAGGGTGGATACGGATGTAACGATAGTGGAACAGTGCGGCAAGCTCTACGGGGGAGAGTCTGCCTTTGGCTTCTTCGTCATTGTACCAGTCGACAAGGTCTGCCATCAGGGCGGGAGTCTCTTCTGGGGATGCATATTCGAAGCGGTCTCCATAGCGGGTGATTACGCTGTTCGGTCGGGTTTTGTACCGTCCGGCGTGAATGACATAGCTGGTCTGCAGGCCGCCGGGGAGTTCACGATAAACAGTGTAGTCCTCGCGGAGCAGTACCTTATGGAGCTGGCGGATGAAGTTCTGCGTGAGCGGCATCTCCTTGATGAGTGTCTGTTCCTGCATCATTTTGAGGCCGACATTGCTGGCTTTCATATCTTCCAGGTCCTTCATTTCGGCTTCTCCGACGACCTTGCCGAAAAGGAGCAGAAGCTCGGTCTGGCCATATGTCAGGGTGTTGCCTTCAATGTGGTTGCTGTTGAAGTTGAAATCCACGGTGAACTTGCGGTTAAGGCGTTCCCGATCCCTTTCGGAGAGTGGCTGGATGGAGCGCCAAGCTTCAATGGCTTTTGCTATGTTGAGGTACTTCATGGCCCGAAATGTTTGCTAATTGGTGGTAAAGATACCACTTTTTGCCATGATTTCAAAACTGCTTCTCCTTGGGTAGGCGTTGGGAAGTATAGCGCCACATATTGGGCAATCTTTTGGGTGACTTTCTCATCGGTCATGTACCGCCGGGCACACTCCTTCTTCAAAAGGGTATCTATCCGCAAAGACCTTTGACAAATCTGCGGCAATTTGTTTTCGGTCGCGTACTAAAATGGGCGGCGCATCGGGTGCGGGCAGCCTCCTGCTCAACACAAAAGCATCGCAGGTGGCGGCCTGTTCCCGGGCGCCAGTCGCCATAGCGCCTGGCCAGCAGCCTGAGTCACACGACGCAGGTGTGAGCCGATTCGGCGAAAACGGCTCACACCTGGCAGCGGCGGGTGCCGCAGAGGGCCATGCGAGGCATATTGGCGGTTTAGGTAGCAGCGGAAATGCCGGAACGGGCTCACACCTGGCAGCAACGGGTTTCAGCAATGGGCAAGAGGCGGTCCTGTGACGGCAGGCCCCACCGCGCCGTACAGAATCAGGCCTTCTGTTGTACGGGACGGCCTCGCCGGACAGTGCGGTGCAGAAAATGGCCCTGTGGTGTACGCGAGGCTCGTCTTGGCATCGGGGGCTGCACGCGGCGGTGGCAGCAAGAGCAGGTGCGGCGGAAAGTCCGGCACACGAGCGGTGGCATATAACACGCTAATAATCAAGCAAAAGAGTTCTTTACCTGTCAGCGAAACCAGACAGGGCAAATCATCATTACGCTCATTATCAGACACTTATCTGCCACCGCCGATGGCACCGCTGATGGCACCGCCGATGGCCACAGCCGAATGGACCTGCTGAAGGGCCGGAAAAGTCTGTCTGGCCGCGAGAAAATTGACAAAAGTGGTTGGTGACGGCCGCCGCGCGGCGGGCCGGAAAACAGAAACCCCCTCTCAGAACATTCTGAAAGGGGGTTTGCGGTGCGGAAGGGACTCGAACCCTCGACCTCCGGCGTGACAGGCCGGCATTCTAACCAGCTGAACTACCGCACCAGGCTGGTTGCTTATTCCTGAAAGCGGATGCAAAGATAGGGACAATTTCTGAATCTGCAAGCGCCACGCCGAAAAAAATCGAAAAAAGTTGCTTTGGTATGTTTTGGCCGCCAAGACAGACCCGCGATTGGATTAAGATAGGCCCGGGCCAAGGCCGAGCCCCAGACCGAACCGGACCGATATTCCGACTAATATCCGAATCAATTGCGGGCCAGGTGTTGCCCGATAAACATAAAAGACTTATTTTTGTACACTTTAGTGACCCTGAAGAATAAGCTGTCTCAGATTATGAGGAGATTTTCGAGGATGTAGCTGTTGTCGAAGAAGGATTGTGCCGGTGGCGCATGACTGATGAGGAATAGGCCAAAAACCAAGATGAGGCAGGTTGTTTTTGAGGGTTACTCGGGGAGCGGCAACAGACATATTGCCGCGGAGTTGGCAAAGATTTTTACGATTATTTAGCAATACGATGCAATGAAAAGACTTATACTTCTGACAGCTGCACTGCTCTGTCTCTTTGCTCAGGGGCTCAATGCCCAGATGACGGACAGTCAGGTGGTTGATTATGTCAAGGATGGTGTCGCGGCCGGCAAGAGCGAAACCCAGATAGGGAAGGAACTGCTTGCGAGGGGCGTCACCAGAGAGCAGGCCGAACGTATCAAGGCCCAATATGAGGCCGCCGGCACCGGATCTTCCATCACCTCCAGATCCCTGGACGGCGGTGCCGTCAACCGCAGTGTCAGCAGCGACATGCTGACCGGCGAAGAGAAGAATCTGGGCGGAGTGGTTGATAAGGCTTTCGCCGATTCGACTGCGGCTGGCGCGCCGGACAAGAGCAATATTTTCGGTCACGACATCTTCACCTCCAGCCAGCTGACATTCGAACCGAATGAAAACATGGCCACCCCGGAGAACTACAAGCTCGGCCCCGGAGACCAGCTCATAATAGAAATCTGGGGCGACAACGAGGACACAATGACCAAGACCGTCTCTCCGGAAGGCCGCATATATATCAGCCAGATAGGCCCGGTGTACCTTAACGGTCTGACCATCAAGGAAGCCGGAGACAAGATACGCAAGATGCTCGCGTCGAAGTATGGCGGCATCGGCGGGGACAGCCCCAACTCGTCCATCAGCGTGACCCTCGGGCAGATCCGCACCATCAAGGTCAATGTGATGGGAGATGTCAAGGTTCCCGGCACATACAGGCTCTCGTCGTTCTCCACCGTCTTTTCCGCGCTTTACCGTGCGGGCGGAGTGTCCGAGACCGGTTCCCTGCGTGCGATAAAGGTCGTGCGCGGCGGGAAGCAGGTCGCGACCGTGGACGTGTACGGCTATCTTTTCGACGGCAAGTCCGACTCCGACATCAGGCTCGAAGATGACGATATCGTGATCGTCCCTCCGTATGTCGGGCTTGTGGACATCAAGGGTGATGTCAAGCGCCCTATGCGATACGAGATGAAAGAGGACGAGACGCTCGACGATCTCATCGTATATGCCGGCGGGTTTGCCGGAGAAGCCTATAAGGAAGATGTCCGCGTGGTCAGGGCGACCGGCGCGGAGAAGGAGATATATACCGTTGCCGCCAAGGACTTCAAGACCTGCAAGATGGCGGACGGGGATGAGGTGACCGTAAGTTCGAGCCTTGACCGTTTCGCCAACATGGTGGAGGTCCGCGGCTATGTGTTCCGTCCCGGGATGTACCAGCTCGGCGGCGACATAGCCACGGTGAGACAGCTCATTGAGAGGGCCGGCGGCCCGATGGAAGATGCTTTCCTCGGCAGAGCGGTGCTCCTTCGCGAGAAGGCCGACCTCAATCTGGAGACCGTCTCCGTCAACCTGGGCGCGGTGCTTTCCGGCTTGGGGGACGATGTGCTCCTCAAGAAGAACGATGTGCTGATCGTCTCAAGCGTCAACGAACTGGAAGACCGCGGCACCCTGACGATAAACGGCATGGTCGCCCGTCCGGGGACATTCCCGTTCTCTGACAACACCACCGTGGAGGATCTCATCCTCCGGGCCGGTGGCCTGCTTGAAGGGGCTTCCACGGCCAGGGTCGATGTGGCGAGGAGGGTAGTGGATCCTTCCGGCACGGAGGTCTCTGACACCCTCGGACGCACTTTCACGTTCTCCATCGTGGACGGCCTTGCGACCGACGGGGGAGACAGGTTCATACTTGAGCCTTATGACGTGGTGTCCATCCGCAAGAGTCCGGGATACCGCAGCCAGCAGTTCGTCACCGTGGAAGGCGAGGTCGTCTTCCCGGGACAGTATGTGCTTCTCAACCGCAACGACCGCCTCTCCGATCTGCTTGAGCGCGCCGGCGGCTTCACCTCAAGCGCCTACCTCAAGGGCGCCATGCTCATCCGCCGCAACAACAGCATAACCGTCGACCAGCACAAGGAGTCGCTGAAGGGTTTGTCTGCGAATAACACCACACAGAACGACACCATCGATGTTGACAAACTCAATGTCGCCGCGGACTACGCCGTGGCCATAGACCTGGAGAAGGCGATGAACAAGCCGGGCTCCGCATACGACATCGACCTGCAGGAAGGCGACCGCATCTTCATCCCTGAGTATGTCAACACGGTGCGCATAATGGGTGAAGTGATGTACCCTAACGCAGTCCTCTATGAGCGCAACAAGACTCTGCGCCACTATATCAACGCCGCCGGCGGCTTCAGCAACAAGGCCAAGCGTTCCAAGGTATATGTGGTGTACATGAACGGGGAGGCGGCGCAGTCGAAGCTCAATCATCTGAAGATCGAGCCGGGCTGCACGATCATCGTTCCGGCCAAGGAAGATAAGAAGAGCCTGACCACTGCCGACATAATCGCGACGAGCAGTGCCGCCACATCTCTCATCTCGCTCATCTCCATCCTGATCAGAATCCTTTAGCACAGTACGACAATGGAAGAACAGAAATATCAGCCAGAAGAGCAGTACGACGAGATTGACATCATGGAACTGCTCCGCAAGCTTCTCAAGGACCGCAAGTTCATATTGAGGTGGTGCGCGGTGGCCGCCGTCGCCGGTCTGGTCATAGGCTTCAGCATACCCAAGGAGTTCACGGTGACCTCCAAACTCGCCCCCGAGGTCGTGGACAGGCGCAGCAGCAGCCTCTCGTCGCTTGCCAGCATGGCCGGCATCAATCTTGGCGGTATGTCCACTTCCGATGCCGTGTCGCCTGACCTCTATCCGGAGATCGTCTCCTCGGCACCGTTCGTGATAGACCTTTTCTCCGTGCCGGTGCAGTTCATGCACAAGAAAGATACGGTGCGCACTGATGTCTATGGATATTACAAGGAGTATACCCGTGCCCCGTGGTGGGGATATGTGCTGCAGGCTCCGATGAAGGCCATAGGCTGGGGGATGAGCCTTGTGAGGGGTAAGCCGGAGAAGATTGAGGGATACGAGTCCGTCAATCCTGTGGCTCTGACCACCGAGCAGGCGGCCATAGCCAAGGCCATCAAGAACAGCATCTCCGTGGTCGTGGACAAGAAGACCATGGTCATCACAATCACGGTCGCCGCCCAGAATCCGCGCGTGGCGCTGAAGCTTTCAGAGGTCTTGATAGACCGTCTGCAGTCCTATGTTACCGATTACCGTACGGGCAAATCCCGCAAGGACGTGGTGTATTACGAGAAGATATATTCGGAGGCCAAGGCCGATTATTTCGACGCGCAGCAGCGCTACGCCCGCTATGTGGACTCCAACCAGATGCTTGTGCGCCAGAGCGTCAAGACAGAGCAGGAGCGTCTCAAGAACGAGATGGACCTGTCCTATCAGATCTACAACTCTGCGGCACAGCAGCTTCAGGTCGCCAAGGCGAAAGTCCAGCTGGAGACGCCTGTATTTACTGTCCTGAACCCTCCGACCCTCCCTTTGAGGGCCAGCAAGCCGTCCAAACTGAAGACCCTTGTCGCCTTCATCTTCCTGGGTGCGGTGTGCTCCGGTGTATGGGTGTTGTGGGGACGAGACTGGACAGCCCGTTTCAAGAAAGAAGAGAACGAGGAAGAGACAAGTGGAGAATAATATCATCATCAAGGGGGCCAGAGTCAACAATCTGAAGAACCTGACCCTTGAGATTCCAAGAGGAAGACTTGTGGTGGTTACCGGGGTGTCCGGTTCCGGCAAGTCTTCACTTGTATTTGACACCCTTTTCGCGGAAGGCCAGCGGCGTTTCTCCGAAAGCCTGTCCTCTTATGCCAGGCAGTTCCTGGGCAGGATGAGCAAGCCGGACGTGGACCTGATAGACGGCATCCCGCCGGCGATATGTATAGAGCAGAAAGTCGCCACCCGCAATCCGCGCTCCACAGTGGCCACCACTACGGAAATATATGACTATCTTCGACTTGTCTTCGCCCGTGCCGGCCATACTTTCTCTCCCGTCTCCGGAAGGGAGGTGCGCCGCGACTCCGTGCAGGATGTGCTTGGCTTCATATTCTCGCAGGCGGGAAAGACCTGCTACATACTCTCCGACATAGGCTGGCGGGGCAGGGATGACAAGGTGGAACTTATGCTCCGTCTCAAGGAAGACGGCTACAGCAGGCTTTATGCCGACGGACGGGCTCAGAAGATTGATGACATCCTCAAGACCGGCGGGGCATATCCGGAGGATGCCAAGCTGCTCGTGGACAGGGCCAGGGTGGTCTCCGCCGATGACGGGGAACTCCGCACGCGGCTCCTCTCCTCCGTATCCGACGCTTTCGCCCACGGCTCCGGCCGGGTCAGCGTCGCCGTTGAAGGCGTGGTGACGCGGGAATTCTGCAACAGGCTTGAACTTGACGGCATCGTGTTCCGCGAGCCGGACGAATACCTGTTCAGCTTCAATTCCCCGTTGGGCGCCTGCCCAGTGTGCGGGGGGCTCGGGAAGATCATCGGCATAAGCGAAGACCTGGTGGTCCCGGACAAGTCATTGAGCATCTATGATGGGGCCATAGCCTGCTGGCGCGGGGAGAAGATGGGCTGGTTCAAAGACCACATGGTCAAGCTGGCGGACCGTTATGGGATACCGGTTTTCGAGCCGTACTGCAACCTTGCCAAGAATGTCAGGGACCTCATCTGGAATGCCCGTTCCGTCCCTGGGGACGATAATTCCCTGGTCGGCATCAACGAGTTCTTCGAGTGGGTCGAGACTCAGAAATACAAGATCCAGTACAAGTATATGCTGAGCCGCTTCAGCGGCAAGGCGACCTGCCACGCGTGTGGCGGGAGCCGTCTGCGCAAGGAAGCCATGTGGGTGAAGGTCGGCGGGAAGAATATAGCCGAGGTGCTTTCGCTCAACATTGACGAGGCGCTGGATTTCCTCGGCAACCTTGAACTTGGCGAATCGGAGCGGCAGGTAGTGAGCGAGCCGCTGGCGGAGATCATTTCCCGCCTTAAATGTGTGCGTGACGTAGGGCTCTCGTATCTGACCCTGGACCGCGCCTGCAACACCCTTTCGGGAGGGGAGAGCCAGCGTGTCAACCTGGTGACGGCCCTCGGTTCGAGCCTGGTAGGCTCTATGTACATCCTGGACGAGCCGAGCATCGGTCTTCACCCGCGCGACACCGACATGCTTATAAATGTCCTCAAGCGACTCCGAGACATAGGCAATACCGTCATAGTGGTGGAGCATGACGAGGAAATCATGCGTGCGGCGGACCTCCTTATCGACATGGGGCCGCTGGCCGGCGCTGCGGGCGGACAGGTGGTGTTCGAGGGCGACCTCTCGGCGGAACCGCGCTCTTCCGATGTCAGCAAATCCTTGACATTGCAGTACTTGTATGGCAAGAGGGGACGCTATTCGAGGGAGAGGCGTCCGTGGCAGTATTTTATCAGTGTCAACGGGGCGATGGAGCACAATCTCAAGGACATCGATGTGCGCTTCCCTCTGGGGACGCTTACCGTCGTGACCGGGGTGTCCGGTTCCGGCAAGTCCACCCTCGTGGGGGACATACTCTATCCTGCCTTGTGCCGGCACTTCGACAACGGCGGGGAGCGCCCCGGGGCTTTCCGCAGCCTGGGAGGCAATCTGGACAGGATCTCCCGGGTCGAATATGTAGACCAGAACCCGATAGGGCGCAGTTCCCGCTCCAATGCGGTGACATACCTCAAGGCATACGATGACATACGGAAACTGCTCGCGGAGCAGCAATATGCCAAGATCAACGGCTTCGGGCCGAACTACTTCTCTTTCAATACTGACGGCGGCCGCTGCCCGGAGTGTCAGGGCGAGGGGGTCGTGCGTATCGAGATGCAGTTCATGGCTGATGTCGAGATGGTCTGCGAGTCCTGTGGTGGCCGGCGCTTCAAGCCGGAGGTGCTGGAAGTCCGCTACAGAGGCAAGAATGTCGATGACATCCTAAATATGAGCGTGGATGAGGCGGTGGAGTTCTTCTCCGCCGGGACTGAGGATTCCGCGAAGGCCGCGGCCGCCAAACTCAAGCCTCTGCAGGATGTCGGGCTCGGCTACATCAAGCTTGGCCAGAGCAGCTCCACCCTTTCCGGAGGAGAGAGCCAGCGCATAAAACTGGCATACTTCCTGTCGATAGGCAAGGCCGGCACGCGCAAGGACAAGATAATGTTTCTCTTTGACGAGCCGACGACCGGGCTGCATTTCTATGATGTCGAGAAGCTCCTAAGGGCCTTTGACGCACTTCTGGAGGCCGGACATTCTCTCGTCGTGGTGGAGCATAATCCGGATGTGATCCGCTCTGCGGACTGGGTGATAGATCTCGGACCGGACGCCGGAGACAGGGGAGGGGAAGTCGTCTTCGAGGGGACGCCTGAAGATTTGAAGAAAACTGATACCTTTACGGCCAGATATATATGAAGAAGATAGCAGCATTGACTATGGTCAGGAACGATGAGTTCTTCCTGCGGAAATGGGTCGGATATTATGGCCCGCAACTCGGAAAGGACAACCTCTACGTCTTTTTCGACGGGCTTGACCAGACTGTCCCTCCTTTCTGTGAGGGCGTCAATGTCAGGGTTGTAAGCCATATAGAGGGCAATGTGCGGCAGGCAGACCGCGGCAGGATAGATTTCCTGTCCGCGCGGGCCGCGGAGCTGTTCGGAAGATATGACATGGTGATCGGCACCGATGTGGATGAGTTCCTCCTTGTCGACCCGAGGCTCGGGCTCACTCTTCCGGAGTTTCTGTCTTCTCTCGAGCCTTGCGGCGGCTGCCCGTCGATATCCGGGCTCGGTGTCGATGTCGGGCAGAAACTGGGTGAGGAGCAGGAGATAGACCCGTCCCGGCCATTCCTCTCCCAGAGGCGCTATGCCAGGCTCTCCACAAGATACAGCAAGGCCAGCGTGCTGCTGCGTCCCGTCAACTGGGGGTCAGGTTTCCACCGTACCAGGCGCGGGAATTTCCATATTCGCAAAGACCTCTATCTTTTTCATTTCGGCTGTGTTGACCTGAAGCGCATCGAGGCCAAGATGGGTGACAGGGGCCTTGTGGATGCCGGGTGGACACGGCACCTGCGCAAGCGCGCCCGAACGATATATCAGGTCAGCCGTATGACTCCGCGCGACTGGGACAGGAGCGTGGCCGTCGCACGAGGGGTGCAGAATATTTTCCGACCACCTTTCGCATGGAACAAGCCTGCCATGTTCGAGGCTGTGGTGATAGTCAGGATACCGGATTATTTCAGTTCTGTCGTATGATAAGTTTCGGACGAATACTTGCGCAGGCCGACATCGTGCTCAGAGGGCATGTCCTCAACTGGGTGTGGCGTCCGCGTATGCGCCGCAGGGAGGTACGCGGCGCCGTGACAAGGCGGGCCGTCGGCCGTTATGTTGACCGTTATGTCCTGCCGCCGTCCCCGGATTTCACTCCGGAGCCTGCCACGGGTTCCGGGCAGGAGGAGAAGATATACAGCATCTGGCTCCAGGGGGAGGTCAACGCGCCGGCGATAGTGCGCGCCTGCTGGCGAAGCGTGCGGACGCACTGCCGTCAGGAACTTGTCATCAAGGATGAGGCGCAACTGCTTTCGGAGCTTGACCTTCCTGATTATGTTGTCTCCAAATACAAGGCGGGGCGTATAAGCCGTGCGCATTTCTCTGACATCTGCCGCGTCGAGCTTCTCTACCGCTATGGAGGCATATGGCTTGATGCGACGGATTTTGTTACCGCTGACTTCCCGAAGTGGCTTCAAGATGAGGATTTCTTCATCTACATGAGCGGGGAGGATATAGGCGGCGCCTACGCGTTTGTGCAGAACTGCTTCTTCCGTTCGCGCCGCGCGAATTATATCCTGGGGGCCTGGAGAGCGGCGATTTTTGAGTATTGGAAGCATGAGGACAGCGTGATTGACTACTTCGTGCACCAGTTGCTCCTGTGGCGGGTGGTGAGCCGCGACCATAAGGCCGCCGAACTCTTCGCAGCCATGCCTAAGATTTCCCAAAATGCCACGCACATGCTGTGGTTCGGCCACAGGGACGAGCCTTTCGACAAGGAACTGTTCGACAGCCTGACATCCGGGGCCCTCTTCCAGAAGACCGAGTATAAATCCTCCTCTGCAAGATGCCCTGTGCCGGGCAGTTTCGCCGAGAAGATGATGGGGATGTATTTATGACGGGGGCCAGGAGGTTGTTTCTCCTTGCGGCCTACGATCCGCAAGGGATTGTGGGCGAGGCTCTCGTGTGGTATGCGGGCAAGCTCTCAGAGTGCGGTGATGTCGTGCTTGCTATGGACTCTGACTGCCCGGAATCAGAGTTGTCCAAACTTTCCGGAGTCACGCTCCACTGCGAGGCCTGCCGTCACTTGGAATACGATTTCGGCTCATATAAGCGCTGCCATGCCTGGGCTGAGGCCAATCTTGACCTGGGCTCTTATGACTACCTGTATCTGGTGAACGACTCCGTGTACGGTCCTCTTTCTGACATCCTTCCCTCGCTGGAGGCGATGGAGTCCCTTTCTGTGCCGGCGTTCTCCATGGTCATACATCCGGCCGTGGACCTTCCTCATCTGCAGTCCTGGTTCATAGGCCTGTCGGGGCAGGTCTTCATGTCCCGCTGGTTCGCTGACTTCATCAGGTCCGTTAAGCGGCAGCCCCGCAAGGAAGATGTCTGCGCGCTTTACGAGACGGGGTTCTGCGAGCTTCTGCGCTCGCGGGACATTCTCTTCCGGGGGCTTTACAGCGTCAGCGGCAAGGGCATATATGACAGGGTGCTGCGTGTGTTCCGCTCCGGCGTGCCTTTCGTCAAGAAGTCCGCTTTCATACGGCACAACGGCTGCGCCGGGTGGCAGCTGCGGGTAATCCTTGATTCTGTGGACTCTGAAGTGCACGGCGTCATCAGGAGGGACGCGGAGCGCCTGTATAGCCGCGAGTATGTGGAGAGGCTTCTGTCCTGCTCTCCGTTGCAGTCTTTCTGGAGACTGGTCCTGTATTCTTTGCGCAAGTGCCGGAAGAAGGCTCGTTGACGCTGTAGCTGAAACTTCCCGGACCGTCTACGGTCATGCTGATTTCGGTCCTTGACGCCCGTCCGAACGGGGGAAGATCCACAAGAAAGCTGCATTTTCTGCCTTTTATGAGGCATTCAAGTTCCAGGCTGGTCCTGTCTTGCCCGATGTTGCTCTCCGCCGTCTCGTTGGGGTAGCACAGGAGCAGGGTGCCAGTCTCCTGAGGGTAGTATCCGATGTCGTAGGGGAGAGGCGCCCATTCTCCTTTGTCTATCGTCTCCGCAGGCAGGTGCTTCTCCTCCGTGAAGAACGACGCCCTCGCGTTGATTCCTCTCAGTCTTATCCTTGGGGATTCGAGCAGTTCATAGTCCTCCATCGTATTGCCGATAGATTTGAGCACGACTTCGCACAGCATGGGCTTGAGGCTGATCGAGGCCTTTTCGCCGCGGGTCTTTGCGCTGCCGCTCATTATCGGGGCGTCCCTGCTGTCTTCCTTGAACTCATAGCTGACCTGGGAGAGGGCCGAGTGTCTGGACATTGACGCGGTCTTGAATCTTTTGGGGCTGTTCGCCACCGCGGCGACTGTCTTGTCCCCCTTGCTGAGTTTGACCTCAAGCGAAGGGGGCATGTCTTTCCTGCTTATGTGCTTCTCCAGGGCCTGGACGCCTTCCGTGTCATATATGAAGATGTCCAGACTCCGTATCGTCCGCGGCTCCGCCTCGAAACTTATGACGAACACTGCGGAGTCCTTCACCGCCGGAGCCTCAGGCTCGCCACGGTGATCGGGGAGTTCGGTCTTTCTGCAGGATAATACCAAAAAAGCCGGCAGGAGTACAAGCAAGCTATAAACGATGATCATGAGTGACCGGCGGTCGGGCAGACTGCCTTGTCTCTGAAACCGGTCCGGAAAGGACTGCCGGCTTTTCTGGTGCGTGAAGTTTTTCATAACGCTGCAAATCTATGCCGCAGGAACGGTTTTCCAATCGATTCATAAAAAACATTTTCCAAGTTTTTCTGTTTCTTTATAAATCTTGTCTCCGCCCCGGGAACATAAAGCGCCCCGGAGCATGATGCCCCGGGGCGCCGTATGGTCGTATGCTGCGGCTATGCGCCGAAGTTGTCGTAGAGAATGTTCTCCGGAGGTACTCCGAGAGAGTCGAGCAGCTTGTTGACTGAAGCCACCATCATAGGAGGTCCGCACATGAAGTACTTGATGTCCTCAGGAGTCTCATGATCCTTGAGGTAGGTCTCATACATCACATTGTGCACGAATCCGGCCGTATATGGAACTCCCGCCGCGTCTGCCGCCGGGTCCGGACGGTCAAGCGCAAGATGGAACTTGAAGTTCGGGAACTCCTTCTCGAGCTCCGCGAAGTCTTCGAGATAGAATGCCTCGACGAGCGCGCGTGCACCGTAGAAGAAGCTGACCTTGCGTCCTGTCTTGAGCGTCTTGAAGAGCTGCATGATGTGGCTGCGGAGAGGTGCCATACCGGCGCCGCCGCCGACGAATATGTACTCGATGTTGTCCGGGTCGTTCTCCGGGAGGAGGAACTCTCCGTAAGGGCCGCTGATCATCACCTTGTCGCCAGGCTTGCGCGTGAAGACATAAGATGACGCGATACCAGGGTTGACAGGGAGAAGCTTAGGTCCCTGCTCCTTCGGAACACTGCGGTCGAACGGAGGGGTGGCGATGCGGACGTTGAGTTTGATGATGCCCTTCTCGCCAGGGTAAGATGCCATTGAGTAAGCCCTTACTGTAGGGGCAGGGTTGACGGATTCAAGGTTGAAGAACCCGAATCTCTCCCAGTCCTTGCGGTAGACAGGATCCACGTCGATGTCCTTGAAATACAGGTGGTATGCAGGGATGTCGATCTGGATGTACTCGCCGCTCTTGAAGTCCAGGTGCTCGCCTTCCGGCAGCTTGACCGTGAACTCCTTGATGAAGGTGGCCACGTTCTTGTTGGAGATGACTTCGCATTCGAGCTTCTTGACGGACAGGGCGGATTCGGATACCTGTATCTTCATGTCCTCCTTGACCTTGACCTGGCAGCCGAGTCTCCAGCCGTCCTTGATCTGCTTGCGGTTGAAGAATCCCACTTCGGTAGGGAGAATCTCTCCGCCTCCTTCAAGCACCTGCACCTTGCACTGGCCGCAGTTGGCCTTGCCGCCGCAGGCTGACGGGAGGAGGATCTTCTCTCCGGCGAGGGTGCTCATCAGGGATGAGCCCGGCGTCACATTGAGTTCCTTCTTTCCGTTGTTGATGTCGATCTTTACAGTGCCCTTAGGAGTGATCCTGTCCTTCACTACGAGGAGCAGAATCACGAGAATGAGGGTAACTACTATGATTACTGCGACTGCAGCTATGATTGTTGAACTCATATCTCTGTCCTCCTAAAGCTGAATACCCATGAAAGTCATGAACGCTATGCCCATGAGGCCCACGGTGATGAAAGTGATGCCTATGCCCTTGAGCGGCTTCGGCACGTTGCAATATGCCATTTTCTCGCGGATGGCGGCGAGGCAGACGATGGCCAGGTACCAGCCGATTCCGGAGCCGAGCGCGTAGACCGCGGACTCTCCAACATTGGCGAAGTCCTTCTGCTGCATGAAGAGCGCGCCTCCGAGGATGGCGCAGTTCACGGCGATGAGCGGAAGGTAGATGCCGAGAGAAGAGTAGAGTGATGGCAGGAACTTCTCAACAATCATCTCCACGAGCTGGGTGAACGCCGCGATGACGGCGATGAACAGGATGAAGCTCAGGAAGCTGATGTCTACATCCGCGAACTGCGGGCCGAGCCAGCTGAGGGCTCCCGGCTGCAGGACGAACTTGTTGAGGAGGTAGTTTAGAGGCAGCGTGCAGAGAAGCACGAATATAACAGCGAGACCGAGTCCGTTGGCTGTCTTGACATTCTTCGATACCGCCAGGTATGAGCACATACCCAGGAAGTATGAGAATATCATATTGTCAATGAAGATTGACTTTACGAATAAACTTATATATTCCATAGAGCGTCGCTGTTATTTTTCCTGAAGATCCTTGTCGCAGGCCCTCTGTATCCAGATTATGCATCCGAGAAGGATGAGGGCGAACGGAGGGAGGATTACGAGGTTGTTGGCGATGTAGCCTGCCGGCAGAACCTGGAATCCGAGCAGGGTGCCGCTTCCGAGAAGTTCGCGGAAGAAGGCCACGATGATGAGGATCAGCGCGTACCCGAATCCGTTGGCGAGACCGTCAAGCAGGGACGGGATAGGCTTGTTGCCGAGGGCGAAGGCCTCGATGCGTCCCATTACTATACAGTTCGTGATGATGAGTCCGAAATAGACGGACAGCTGCTTCTCGACAGAATAGGCGTATGCCTTGAGGAACTGGTCCACCAGGATCACCATCAGGGCCACCACTACGAGCTGTACGATGATACGGACACGGTTCGGTATGGTGTTGCGCATGAGGGATACCACGAAGCTTGACAGGCCGGTGACTATCATCACGGAGAGTCCCATCACGAGAGCTCCCTTGAGCTGTACCGTAACCGCAAGCGCGGAACAGATTCCGAGCACCAGGACGGTAATCGGATTCCCCTTGAGTATCGGGTTGAGGATTGTTTCTTTAAGATTGCTCATAACTTATTCCTCCGTACTTGTTGTCGCTTTTTTGAGATATCCGGCGTATGCTCCGGCCCAGACGTCGATGGCCTTGTTGAGGCCGTTGCAGGTCATGGTCGCGCCCGTGATCGCGTCAACGGCATTCTCGTTCCCCTCAGGAGCGCCGCCCTTGAGGATGTCGAAAGGGTTTGCCGGGTCGTCCAGATTGAGCTTCTTGCCTATGAACTCGGCCTGGAAAGACGGGTCGTCCTTGATCTTGGCTCCGAGTCCCGGAGTCTCGCTGGCGTGGTCGAAGTAGGCGCCGGCGATGGTCCTGCAGTCAGGCTGAAGCGCGACGTATCCCCATACAGGGCCCCAGAGTCCGGCTCCATAGACAGGAATCACGGTTATTCCGGACTTGAAGACATATACCGGCAGGACTGCGTCCGCACCGGCTTTGATCGCGAGATCCTGCGGCTTGAAGTTGTCGATGAGTTCTATGCCGCTCTTGCTGACACCCAGGTCCTTGACCTTCTCTCCGGCCGTGTTGACCGCGAACGCTTCGGCGATCTGCTCGGAGTATTTGGTGAGGACGGCGTCATTGCCCATTGACGAGAGCTCGGCCTTGGTCCCGATCTGCGCGGCGGCCATGATCTGGGAGATGGTGTCCGCCTTGACGTTTGCAGTCTGCATAGGCTTCAGCGCCATCGCGGCAAACGAGAGCACCGCTGCAACTACCACGACGATTATCGCCGTGTAGATGATTGTATAGACATTGCTGTTGGTATTCATATCTATGCGACTTTAAGTTTTTTGGCCTTGCGTGAAGAGTGCAGGTTCACGACGATGTGATCGATCAGCGGCGCGAATGTGTTGCAGAGCAGGATGGCGAGCATCATGCCTTCCACATAGCCAGGGTTGAACAGGCGCACCATCACGCACAGGGCGCCGATGAGCAGGCCGTAGATCCATTTGCCGCATTCAGTCTGCGCGGATGTCACAGGGTCGGTGGCCATGAAGACTGTTCCGAACGCGAATCCGCCATAGACGAGCTGCATATAGCAAGGGATGGAGGTCACGCCGGCGATGTCGCCGATGAGGCCTACGAGCAGGGCGCCCGCGATGCTTCCGGCCATTATCTTCCAGCTGGCCACTCCAGTCCATATCAGGACGATGGCTCCGAGCAGTATGGCTATCACGGAAGTCTCACCCACCGATCCCGGTACGGTGCCGATGAAGAGGTCCCAGAAGCCGGTGCCGTACTGTGCGCTCGCGCCGTCAAGGGCGAGAGGGGTCGCTCCGGTGAAGCCGTCCACGAGCTTCTCTCCCGGCCTGTATGAGATCCAGCAGTCGGAGCCGGACATGTAGTTAGGGTAGGAGAAGAAGAGGAATGCACGAGTGAGGAGTGCCGGGTTCCAGATGTTCATTCCGGTGCCGCCGAACACTTCCTTGCCGAAAATCACGGCGAATGCCACCGCGATGGCGAGCATCCAGAGAGGGATGTCCACAGGGACGATGAGCGGGATGAAGAATCCGGACACGAGGTAGCCTTCGCTGACCTCCTCCCCGCGGATCTGGCATGAGGCGAACTCGATGCCGAGACCTACTATATAGGAGACGAGGTAGAGAGGGAGAACCTTGAGGAATCCATACCAGAAGTTGCCGAGGATGTCAATCCCCGTATTGCCGATGGCGAGGCTGTGCTGATAGCCCACATTCCACATTCCGAAGAGGGCTGCCGGCGCGGCCGCCACGAGCACTATGATCAATATGCGCTTGAGGTCGATGGCGTCGCGGACATGTGAACCCTTGAGGGTGACAGTCCCCGGCACGTGAAGGAATGTCTCAAAAGCGTCAACCGTAGAGTGCAGCCAGTGTAATTTGCCGCCTTTTTCAAAAATCTTGTTCATACCTTTAAGCCATTTCCTTGAGCATAAGGTCTATGCCCTTTGATATGATGTCCTGGATATTGTTCTTGCTCGGGTCGATGAACTCGCATGTGGCGAGATCTTCCGGAAGCACCTCGTAGATGCCGAACTGCTCCATCTTGTCGATGTCGCCGGCAAGGCAGGCCTTGGTGAGGTAGATCGGGTAGATGTCCATCGGAAGCACCTTGGCGTAGTAGCCGTCGTTCATCAGGAATGCGCGGGTGCCGCCGTGGAGGTTGGTGTCCATCTGGTATTTCCTCCATGGGGTGAGCCAAGAGAAATAGCAGTGGTCGGTACTGAACTGCTTGTACCTTATAGGGCGGGCCCATCCGAGCAGCTCCTTCTCGAAGCCCTCGCGTATGAGCGTCACCTGCTCGTCGAAGAATCCGAGGTAGCCGTCGACTCCGGAGTTCCGGCCGCTCAGGACATCGCCGCTGATGAAGCGTATGTCCTCAGGGGCGCCTCCGTAGTACGGGGCAAGCGTCTTGAGTGGCATGCCTGGCACCGTCTCGATGTAGGACGGCTCGATGGCCATAGGTCCGCAGACCGCCACCTTGCGGCGGACGTCGTAGACTCCCTTGGTGAAGAGCTTGCCGATGGCGGCGAGGCCTTCAAGTGAGATTGTCCATACTGTCTCGCCCTTCTGTATAGGGGAGATGTAGCTGATCTGCACGCCGACATTGCCGGCAGGGTGCTTGCCCTTGAAACTGTGCAGCTCCACTCCGGTGAGCCTTGAGAACTCGCTGTGCTCCCTTGATGCGTCTATTGAGACGTGGACGCCTCCGTCGGTAAGCTTGCCGAGGGCGTCGGCTCCGGCCTGGAGGGCCTTGAGTTCGCCTGCGTGGCAGAATTCCGCATCAGCAGCCAGAGGGGCTGTGTTGAATGCGGACACGAAGATTGCCTTTGGCTTGACAGCCGGATCGGCGATGATGCCGTAAGGGCGCTGGACGAGCCACGGCCAGAGGCCGCTCTGCAGAATGGCCTCGCGAACCGCGTCGGCATCCAAGGATGCGACGTCCTTCGCTCCGAAGTCCACGCACTTGTTCTCGCTGTCGGCCTCGATGAGGACCGCGAGAAGTTTGCGCTTGTCGCCCCTGACAAGTTCCTTTACCGTTCCGCTTACCGGAGAGGTGAGGAGAATGTCAGCGTTCTTCTTGTCAGCGATGACAGGAGAACCGCAAAGCACCGGGTCTCCCTCCTTGACCAGAAGCCGCGGAAGAAGACCTTTGAAGTCGGTCGGACAGACCGCCACAATGCCCGGAGCAATCGCCTTGGATACACGAAGTTCCGCTTCTCCCTCGATAGGGATGTTCAGACCCTTTTTCAAAACGATGGTTTGTGACATTTAAATATGACGTTAATATGATTTGCAAATGCGCTGCGAATTTACTCATTTTTTTCGTAATTTCGCGGCGTTATGGAGGATAAAGTGAAAGCGGTCCTGGAGGGACTGAACGAAGAGCAGAGAATGGCCGTGGAGTGTGTGGACGGTCCTGTCCTGATAGTCGCCGGCGCCGGATCCGGCAAGACGAGAGTGCTGACGAGCAGAATAGCCTACATCCTGGCCGGCGGGACGGAGGCGTCCAGGGTTCTGGCCCTGACTTTCACCAAGAAGGCGGCCGGCGAGATGAAGTCCAGGATTGCCGACATGGTGGGCGAGCGTACGGCGCGCAAGCTGGTCATGGGCACCTTCCACTCGGTCTTCGTACGCTTCCTGAGGGAGTACGCCGCGTCCCTGGGCTATCCGGAGCGTTTCACGATATATGACACCTCCGACTCCACAAGCGCCGTCAAGGCGTGCATCAAGGAGCTGGGCCTGGACGACAAGATCTACAAGCCCAAGGATGTGCTTTCCCGCATATCGATGGCCAAGAACAACCTCGTCACCGTCCAGGGCTACCGCAACAACGCGGAGCTGATGGTGACGGACTCCCACAGCCGCAGGCCGCGCATGTGCGATGTCTACGAGCTCTACCAGAAGAAGCTCAAGACCGCCGGGGTGATGGACTTTGATGATATCCTCCTGAACATGAACTACTTGCTGCGGGACAACAAGGACGCCCTCATCGCGATAGCCGACCGGTTCTCGTATATCATGGTGGACGAGTACCAGGACACCAACTATGCCCAGTACCTGATACTGAAGAAGCTCGCGCAGTTCCACCACAACATCTGCGTGGTCGGGGACGACAGCCAGTCGATATACGCCTTCCGCGGTGCCAAGATAGAGAACATCCTGAATTTCAAGAAAGACTATCCCGAGTGCCGCGTGTTCCGCCTGGAACGCAACTACCGCTCGACTTCCACCATCGTCGACGCCGCCAACTCCATCATCGAGCACAATGACGGGCGCATCCCCAAGAAGTGTTACGCCGTCGGCGGGACGGGAGAGAAGATCAAGCTGCTGAAGGCCTACACCGAGCAGGACGAAGCCGTGTCGATAGTCTCCGAGATTATCGCCAGGATGCGCCGTGAGCAGTGCGGGTACAAGGATTTCGCAATCCTCTACCGTACCAATTCGCAGTCGCGCGCCCTTGAGGAGCAGCTCCGCCGCCGCAACATACCTTACATGATCTACTCGGGCAATTCGTTCTTCGACCGGGCCGAGGTCAAGGATATGATGGCCTATTTCAAGCTTGTGGTGAATCCGTCCGACGACGAGTCGTTCAGGCGCGTGGTCAACAAGCCGGCCAGGGGCATCGGCGACACCACCTTCCGCCTTGTGGAATCTGCGGCCGCCGCTTCCGGGACGCCTCTTTTCGAGGCGGCTCTCAAAGTGGCCAAAGTCGTGCCGTTCTGCACGATGATAAAGGGGCTTTCCGAGCTGGTGAGCACGACTGACGCGCATGAGCTGGCCATCATGGTGGCGGAGAAGAGCGGACTCTACGCCTCCTACAAGGCGGACACGAGCATAGAGGGGCTTTCCCGCGTGGCGAACCTTGACGAACTGCTCAATTCCGTGTCGTCGTTCATAGAGGAGAGGGAGATGGAGGCCGAGGGCTCCGACGAACCTCTCGGGACCGTGACCCTTGATGACTTCCTGGAGAATGTGTCCCTGCTGAGCAATGTCGACGTGTCCGAAGGGGACGAGGACAACAAAGTGGCCCTGATGACGGTACACTCCGCCAAGGGGCTTGAGTTCCCTTATGTGTTTGTGGCCGGGATGGAGGAGAACCTCTTCCCGAGCCTGTCGATGCTCGCCACCAAGCAGAACCTGGAAGAGGAACGGAGACTCTTCTATGTCGCCGTCACGAGGGCGGGCAGGGCGCTGTCCCTGTCCTTTGCCGGCACCAGGATGCGCAACGGCAAGCACGAGTCCAATTCTCCGTCCCGCTTCATACGGGAGATAGATTCCTCATATATAGAGAACCCTCTTGACGAGGCGGATTTCGATGACAGCGGCGTCCGCCACGAATGGGGCGGTTTCGGTTCACGCTTCACGGGAGGACGCTTGGACAGGATGTCGGGCAGCACGCCCGGAGATTACGGCAAGTCATCCAGAGTCACATATGAGAGGAGGGCGCAGCAGGGCGCTCCGTCTCCTGCCGTCTCACGCGTCGCGCCACCTGTGCGCAGACCACTGCCGGGGGCCGATCCTGACTTCGTCGGGGTGGACATGAGGCAGCTGCGCGTCGGCGAGAGGGTGGAGCACAACCGTTTCGGTGCAGGTACTATACTGAATCTCTCCGGGACGGCCCCTGACATGAAAGCTCATATCAAGTTCGACCTCCACGGAGAGAAACTTCTGCTGCTCAAATACGCCAAGATCAGGCCTCTCGAGGCCTAAGTAATCGTTAAAAAATAAGTTGCATCACCTTAGGCAGTCTTTTTGGTCTATATCCCTTTTTTCATCAGTCATGTGCCATCGGCACACTCCTTCTTCAAAAAGGCATCTATCCTCAAAAATCTTTGCCAAATCTGCGGCAACTTATTTTTTGCCGCCTACTAAGGCTCGAATACCAGCCTTTCGATGAAGACCTGGTGGTCTCCGCAGCGGCCCTCCACTATGTGGGCGCCGTCGCATTCGGTGTGGTAGAGGGTCACGGTGTCTCCCGCCCTTGCCTCCTTGTTGAAATTTATGGTGACCTCCTTGAGGAAATGTCCGAATACGAGGTCCTGCGGGAGGTTGTCAAGGGCCCATACCGTGTATTTCACGTTGTTGGCGTGCCCGTTGTAATCCACATCGGACCAGTTCACCCTGTGCGTCCCCAGTTCCTTGAGTTCGGCTCCCTTGGGGAATGTGATCTTGGGGCATGGATTCTCAATGGCCTTGTCCTGGCTCTGCGGCCCGGACGGTATCAGGGACATGATCTCCTCTTCGCGGCATATCCTGCGGCTTTCGAGGTTCATCACTATCCATGAACTTGTGGAGTTGACGGCGACCCGGCCTTCCGAATCCTTGAGCTGGTAGTCGCGGATGAAGTATAGCCCGTCCAGCCCACGGTGCCAGGTGTCAAGGTGGATGTTCTCGTCGAAGCGGACTTTCCTCTCGAAGCGTACCTGCATCCTTGCGAGGATCCATGCGCAGCCGTGAGATTTCAGCGCATTGTCGTTGAAACTCTGGACCTGGGCCGCCTTGACCGCCATCTGCTGGGCCAGGTCGAGGAATGATTCCGGCCTGAGGAGATAGTGGCAGTCGGACATGTAACAGCTGACTATGCTGTCGTGGGAATATTTGTTGTTCATTACAGACAATTTATGGGGTTCGTGTGGGCGGCGGTGATTCTTGCGTCTATGCCCGGGAAGGCGGAGGAGAGCAGCTCAAGCAGCAGCTCCTGCGTGAACTGTTCGCTCTCGTAGTGGCCAAGCTCCGCCAGGGTCACGCCCGAATTCTCGAACCAGTCGTGATAGTGGAACTCTCCGCAGACGAAGCAGTCAGCCTCCTTGCGTATCGCGTCGGGCAGCAGGAAAGCTCCCGCGCCGCCGCATACGGCGACCCTTTTTATCATTTTGCCGGTGGTCGCGGAATGTTTGAGGCATCGTACCCCGAACTTGTCTTTCAGCATCAGGAGGAAATCTCTTTCCGCCATGGGGGCGCGGAGTTCTCCGATCACTCCCGAACCGGCGTCTGCGTCCTCTCTGGCCGATAGCCAGCAGAGGCCTTCCAGACCGATTTTCTCGGCGATCTTGAAGTTCACCCCGCCGCGTGCGTTGTCGAGGCTTGTGTGGGCGGAATAGATGGCTATGCCGGATGTGACGGCGCGTATGACGCAGCGCTGCTGATAAGTGGTGTCGCTGACCGTTCTCAGGGGATGGAAGAGGAGCGGGTGGTGCGAGATGATGAGCTGGCAGCCGAGGCGCCCGGCCTCAGCGACCACATCTTCTGTCACATCGAGGCAGATGAGAACCGAACTGACTTCCTGCTCCGGGATGCCGACCTGGAGGCCGGAGTTGTCGAAGCCGTCCTGAATGGAAAGCGGCGCCACCTTTTCGATGGCGCCAATTATATCCTTGAGTTTCATATTATCTCATCCATCTGTCAAGCCAGCTGTAGAATTCCCTGTGCCAGTAGAGGGAGTTCTGAGGCTGTATGATCCAGTGGTTCTCCTCCGGGAACACGACCAGCTTCGACGGCACGCCCATCATCTGGGCCGCGTTGAATGCCGCCATGCCCTGGGTGTACGGGATGCGGAAGTCCATCATCCCGTGGATGCAGAGGATAGGGGTGCGCCACTTGGTGATCATGGATGAAGGGTCGTTGGCGTAGTGTCTGCGGGCTTTGGCTGTGCTCGCATATGGCGCGCCGGCCTGCTGCATGCCGCCGAAGGTGATTCCGTCACCCTTAGGCCCCTTCTGTCCCGGGGTGTATGCGTATTCCGTGAGGCCGCCGTTGTCCCAGTTCGCGAACCACATCTCTTCGGTCGTGAACCACAGGGCCTTCTCGTCGAATATGCCGGCGTGGGCTATGAAGCAGTCGTAGAGGTCTCCGTGCAGCCCTTCGAGCATATAGGCCGAGTATCCGCCGTAAGAGGCTCCGACGCAGGCGAGTTTGCCGACATAAGTCTTGCTTTTGATATAGCGTCCGGCGCTGAGGTAGTCCTGCATGTTCAGGCCCGGGTAGTCTCCGGAGATCTGCTCTTTCCATTCCTGCCCGAATGCGGTGGTTCCGCGGCGGTTAGGCCGGATGACTATGTAGCCCTGCTGAGCCATCAGGCGGTAGCACCAGCGGTAGCTCCAGTCCTGAGAGTTGGTGCCCTGCGGGCCTCCGAGCACGATTTCGATTGCAGGATAGACCTTGGTGCTGTCGAAATGAGGCGGATAGGTGATCCAGCACTGCATCTGTTTGTGGTCTACTGTCTCCACGAGCACGCTTTCCGAGCGGATGTCGTCCAGCTGGCTGATTATGTGTCCGTTCTCATCGCTAAGCTGTCTGTATGATGTGCCGTCGGAGGTGATGTCTACGGCCACGAGCTCTGTCGGGAACTTGAGGCTGGCGTAGGAGGCGAGCAGGGTGGTGCCCTTGTCGCTCTCGAGCACAGCGAACGGGGAGTCGAAATCGAACCACCAGTCCTCTCCGGTCACCCTCTGGACCTCTCCGCTCATATCTATGCAGAAAATACCCTGTATGCCCTCGGATACGAGGGAACTGAAGAATATCTCCTCGCCGTGCCATACCGGTCCGGTCACATCGTGGTCGAAGGTCGAGCTGAGTTCGTGCACGGCTCCGATGGAGACGCTGTCGCCCAGCTCGACATCGCATACCATAAGCCTCTGGCGGTCAGCCTCATACCCGTCACGCGCCATTGAAATCCAGGCGAGATGCTTGCCGTCTGCGCTCCATACTGGGTCGGTGTCATATCCTCCTGATGTGGTGACATCCAGGGTCTGGCCGGACTGTATGTCAGTGATGTAGATGCAGCTGTTGGTGCTGAAGGCGTATTCCTTGCCTGTCTTCTTGCGGCAGGAATAGGCGATGTGCCTGCTGTCAGGCGCCCAGGCGAGCTGCTCGATGCCGCCGAACGGCTCGGTCGGCAGTTCATAAAGCTCCGCTGTGCCGAGGATGTCGAAGGAGTTGTCTGGAGTGATCAGCTCTCCGCCGAAAGGAGCCACATAGCTGCGCGGAACCTCTGTGACCCAATGGTCCCAGTGCCTGTACATCAGGTCCTCTGTAGCGTAGGCCTGCGCCTTGTCGAGCGCCGGGTCGCTGTCCGACGGCTGCTGAAGGGTAGTGTTCCTGACGCTGCTGACATATATTATGTTGGCTTCGTCCGGAGAGACGCTGAATCCGCTGACGCCTGCCGGGATGTCGCTGAGTTTCTGCATCTTGCCGAGGCTCTTGCCCTTGAACGGAGCCTGCCAGACCTGTCCCTTGAATATGAAGTATATCTTCGATCCGTCCTTGGACCATCTCGCGTTGCTCACTGATGAGGCGTAGCGGGTGAGCTGTGTCTTCCCGGAGCCGTCAGTGTTGCAGATGAACAGATTGCGGCAGCTGCGGTTGTCCGGGATGGAAGTGTAGGACACGCCGTAGAGGATCTTGCTGCCGTCGGGGGAGAGCTGCGGGTCGGAGAGCCTTCCGAGCGCGAGGAGCGTCTCCGGGGTCATCACCCCGTTTTCAACCTTGATGTCGGAAGGGCCTATGTAGCCGCTTTCGACCGTTTTAGCACAACTCATTGCCATAGTCAAAACGAATAAACCGATAAGTGCTTTTCTCATGATATTTTACTGTAATCTTTGATTTCGTATCTGCCTTTTTTCAATTCTCGTACCAGCCGGGCGTTCAGCGGGCTCTCCAGCGTCGGGTCCGCTTCCAGGAGCTTCTCCGCGTCGCCCCGGGCTTCTGAGAGGAGCGCTCCGTCCTTTGCCAGCGAGGCTATCGACAGGTTGATGGGGAGTCCGCTCTGCTGGGTCCCCTCAAGGTCTCCGGGCCCTCTCATCTTCATGTCCTGCTCGGCTATTTCGAAGCCGTCTTCCGTGGAGCACATCAGATCCAGCCTCTGCTGCGCCTCCTTGGATGTCTTGTTGTCCTTGACCAGTATGCAGTAGGACTTCTCCGCACCGCGTCCGACCCTGCCGCGCAGCTGATGGAGCTGGCTGAGTCCGAATCTCTGTGCGCTCATTATCACCATCACGGACGCGTTGGGCACGTCCACTCCGACTTCTATCACCGTGGTGGACACAAGGATGTCGGCCCTCCCCGCAGCGAACGCGTCCATGTTGAAACTCTTCTCCTCTGCGTTCTGCTGGCCGTGGACTATCGCCACCTTGTAGTCCGGCAGCGGGAACGCGCGCATCACCTCCTCGTATCCGTTCTGGAGGTTCTGGAGATCTGTCTTCTCGCTCTCGAAGATGAGAGGGTACACGATGAACACCTGCCTGCCGGCGGCGATCTCCTCCCTGATGAACTTGTGCATGGCCCCGAGACGGCTCTGTCCTATGCATATCGTCTGCACTGGTTTGCGGCCCGGCGGCAGCTCGTCTATGACGGAGACGTCAAGGTCTCCGTACAGGGTCATCGCCAGCGTGCGCGGGATAGGGGTGGCCGTCATCACGAGTATATGCGGCGACGGGCTGTTCTTCGCCCACAGCCTGGCCCTCTGGTCTACTCCGAAGCGGTGCTGCTCGTCGATTACGGCCAGCCCGAGATTCTTGAAGACGACATTGTCCTCAAGCAGGGCGTGGGTGCCCACGATGATGCCTATGCTGCCGTCCTCGAGGCCTGAGTGTATGTCGCGCCGTTCCTTGGCCGTGGTGCTGCCTGTGAGAAGGGCGGATTTCACCCTTGTGGGCGCGAGGTACCTGGCGATGTTGGCCGCGTGCTGCTGGGCGAGAACTTCTGTCGGCGCCATTATGCAGGCCTGGAATCCGTTGTCCACGGCGAGCAGGCAGCTGAAAACAGCCACGAGGGTCTTCCCGGATCCCACATCTCCCTGGAGCAGGCGGTTCATCTGCCGCCCTCCGGTGAGGTCGGCCCGTATCTCGCGGATGACCCTCTGCTGTGCCGCGGTCAAACTGTACGGGAGGGCCTTGTAACAGGAGTTGAAGGCGTCTCCCACTTTCGGCATGAGCAGCCCGACCGCCCCCCTGGAGCGTACATATTTCTGCTTGAGCAGCGAGAGCTGGAGCAGGAAGAGCTCCTCATACTTGAGCCTCTGTGTGGAGCGTTGCAGGGCGTCGCTGTCTTTAGGGAAATGTATGTTGTACAGGGCGAATTTCAGCGGCACGAGATTCTTGTTGCCGAGTATGTAGTCAGGAAGGGTCTCCTCTATCTCCGGGAGACAGAGGGCAAGCGCGGCGGCCTGCAGGCGGCACATCACCTTGCCCGTGACCCCGCCGTTCTTGAGCTTCTCCGTGCTCGGATAGACGCCGGTCAGGGCGGACTGTGAGGGCGCCCCTGCCTGCGGCAGGTCAACTTCCGGGTGTACGATATTGACCCTGTCACCGAAACTCTGCGGTTTGCCGAAAAATATGAATTCGCTCCCGGGGACGAGTCTTCCCCAGTTCCATTTTATGCCTTTGAAGAACACCGTCTCAATCCTGCCGCTCCCGTCATCGATTATGACGGACAGGCGCCTGCATGTGTTGAAATTGATCTGTCCTTCCGGCGGGATCACGGTCGAACCCTGGCCGTACAGGGTTCTGGAGACGACGCGGGCGCGGATCTGGACATAGGCGAGGTCCGGGCGGACGTCACAGATGCGCGTTATCCCGCGTCTGTCGATATAGCGGAACGGATACAGGTGTATCAGGTCGGAGAGAGTCTCGATCCCGAGCTCCCTCTTGAGCAGTTCGGCCCTTTTCGGGCCGACGCCGCTCAGATACTGTATGCTTGTATCCAGTTCCTTCATTATCTTGAGCCGCCCCCGGCGCCTCCTCCGCTGAATCCTCCGCCACCTCCGAAGGATATGCCGCCACCGAATCCGCCTGATCTTGCCTCAGAGTCGATGGACGCGTTGGTTATGGAGCGTGAGAGGCTGTCGTTGAGCCTTAAAATGAGATATAGGGTAGCATAATCGAATCCTTCCTGCCCTTCTTCGATGATCTGAGGATTGATATCGCGAAGCTGCTTGGCCACCGTCTCCGCTATTCCGTACAGAGCCCCATACACCATATACTCCTTCCACAGGACAGCTTCGATGGCTTCTTTCTCCTTGATGAGGGTGAAATCCTGGAGGAATTTCTTGAGCCCCAGCAGTTTGCGCGCTTCACCCTGTCCCTGCGCAGTGTAGCCGGAACCTTGGATGAACCCGTTGCGGACCAGAGACTTACGCCCGCAGGAGGCGCTTGATTTTATCCAGTTGTTGACTTCTGAGCTGTGTCCCGATGACCATCTTGAGAATTCTTTGCTCTGGAGGATCTTGTCGGAGCCGCTCGCCTTGAGCATCATGTTGTACAGTCCTTTCATTGTCGTGTCGCTGTCGTCCGGGGCTGTCCCGTTGAACGAGTGTTCAACCTTGTCTCCGTTCTTCACGACTGTCAGATATCCTTTGTATATCATCCTCAGTATGAGGGCTGAAGCCAGTCCGCTGCCGCTTGAGCGGTCTTCTCCCAGCTTCTGGAGCACATAATTGGATTCCGGCAGACTGCCTCCGAACGGAATCTCCCTGCTCCAGCTGACATCCTTGGGATCCATCCCGAGTATCTTTCTTTTGTTGGCGGCCGCTCTCGCGTATGCGCCGCCCACAAGAGCGGCAGCTGCGGTGAGAACGAGAATCAGTCCGAGCCATCCTCCTTCATCCTCCTCGTCATCGTAGTCGGAGCCTTCCTTGGCCTTGTCCAGCACTTCTGAGAAACTGCGGTCCTGGCGGCTTTGCGAGTTGAAGATACCTTTGTCGAAGCGCAGCAGCACTATCACAGAACTGTTGCTCCTGAACCGTTCGCTGCTTTCATAGACGGCCTTGCCGCCCTCGAGGCCGGCGTTCCCGATAAAGCCGAACCCCCACAGTCTGGTGTTTGTCGAGTCTATCTGCGTGCCCTCCGCGCTGACCGTGGCCTTGACATGTCCTGGGCGGGAGGAGAGCCCGGGCGAGACTATCTGGAGATGTACCATGTCGTAGTCTTCCAGGGTCTTGACGACATTGGTCATGGTGTAGGAGGCAGTGAATACATGGTCTCCGAGCGAGCCTATGCCCCAGCACAGCTCCATCCCGTCGCGGGAGCGCACTATGCCGCAGCGTCCGGCCTTCTCAGAGATGCTTCTGTCGACATTCCAATCACCTTCATTGAGATACTTCCTGCCCGTCTCGTCGCATACCGAGAAATCTTTTATGTCTATGTCTCCCAGATTCTTGCGCACGAGATACCACTCAGTGCCGTCTGCGGCGCAGACATCCCAGCGCTCCACGACGGAGGCTGAGCCGTCCTTGTGCAGGGTGAGCGAGATGTCTATGTCGCGGATCTCGGGGCTGTATGCAGACATCGCAACGGCACCGAGCAGCGCCGCCGCAATCGATAGGAGAGTCCTGTGCATCGCTGTCAGATGTTTATCTGTGGCATCTCGGCCTTCTCGCCCGGGTCCTTGAGGTAATCCTTGACGGAGAAGTGCAGCATTCCCGCCACGAGCGAATCAGGGAACTGGCGCACAAGCCTGTTGAACTTGGTCACGCTGTCGTTGTATACCATGCGGCTGACGCGCACCTGGTTCTCGTAACTGTTGACGCTGTCCATTGTCTTCGTGTAGGTCTCGCTGGCCTTGAGCTCCGGGTACTGCTCCGCTACGAGGCGTATTCTGGAGGCGGCCTGCGTGAGGAGTTCTTCCTGGCCGGCGGCTTCTGCCGCTCCGCTTGTGCCGGAAATCTCCTTGCGCTGAGCGATCACGTCCCTGAGGGTGTTGTATTCATGCTCGTTGTAGGACTTTGTCAGCTGCACGAGCGAGGTGATGGCGTCCCAGCGGCTCTGCTGCTGCACTCCGATCTGGCTCATGGAGTTCTGGCAGAGCTCGTCCTTGCTCACAAGATTTCTCTGGGTGGAAATGAACCAAAGAACCAGGACGGCCACGATGGCTGCAATGATGATGATAGTCATAAGCTATACTATATTAATTATTCGGTAAATATAATTAATTTCCCTCAAAGTAATCGTCAAAAACAGAAAAGGGGACGGAGCCTCTCGGCCGCAGGCCCTTTCGGGGCCTGCCTGCGACAAAGTCAGAAAAACCCAAAGCCCCCAGATCGCCACCACGGCGGTCTGGGGACTTGAAATATCATAGACTCAACAATATCGAAGTGTCAAAGACGGGAATTTTAAAATCAAGGTTCCTTTATGATTTCCGTTTCTCCATCTGAATAGTTCTTTTTCACTGTTATCTCTAACTTGTTGTTTTTGAGACAGAATACAAGCTGGGCGGAACTCATCCAATTGACAAAATGAAGCTTGACCTCAAGACTGTTGCCCATCCATGCATATCCTCCACCGACCAAAAAGCTTTTGGGCACATTACTGAAACTGCCTAATGTGGACTTGCGGGCATTTGGAGGATAAAACGCTATCGGTGAGGTTGTCCATTCTTTGTATCCTAATGAAATCGTGCTGGTTTCTCCATTTGTGTCCGTTACGTACATGCTTAATCCCTTTTCAGCAGATGCAAAGCGGACGGATTTCCATTCTAAAGAATTTTCCTCCAAGAAAAATTCTCTTGATTGGAATTGCTTTAATACGGCTGAACTCCTCTTCCCTTTAGGGAAAGAGTGGGTGTATTGCTGCCATTTCTTCTTCCATTTGTCCGGGTTCGCTTCTTTAAGCGGCGTGTCCGAAACATAGGGCAAAAGATCCCATATATAACTTCTTTCCTTGCCGCCATCGCCAGTCAGGCATTGCGTGACTGTAATGACCATGTCTTTGTCGGGAATGACGATAATATATTGGCCATACGCACCGCTTGCACGCGAAACTCCCGGATAATCACACATCCACATCTGGAAGCCGTAATCATCACCGTTAGGGATATCCACTTGGCATGAGGTCATTTCTTCGACCCATGATTGGGGGAGTAATTGCGTTCCATTCCAATTGCCTTTGTTCAATAACAGCAATCCGAACTTAGCCAAAGACTCGGGCTGGAGGTAAAGCCCCCATCCTCCGGCACTGATCCCTTCCGGACTTTCTTCCCAATAGGCCTCCGTTATGTCCAGAGGTAAGAATATGCGCTGCTTCAAGTAATCCATGATTTTCATGCCCGTCACCCGTTGCACAATGGCGGAAAGCAGATAGGTGCAAATAGAATCATAGGCAAAACGTTTTCCCGGTTCGCTTACCATGGGATGATGCAGATAACTTTTTATCCAATTCTGCTCGAATGTACGCATTTTCGTATCCACCTCAAAGCCTGAAGTCATCGTCAATAGATCACGGACCGTGATATCCGCCAGCCAAACAGATACGGTATCGGGCAAAAGTTCAGGGAAGAATGCGGCAAGGCGGTCATCCAGCCGGAGCCGATTGTCCATGACCGCAAGCCCGACGGCCGCAGCGGTAAATGTTTTCGAGCAGGAGAACAACTGATGGCCATATTCGGGCCTGAATGGAGCAGGATACATTTCAGCTACGACCTTCCCATGACGCAACACCATGACGCTATGAATCTCTGCACCAGGAAATGTCATGAGAGAATCGAACAAGCTTGTTATCTTTTCCGAAGGCACGCCCTGCGATTCCGGCGTGGAGCGTTGCAAACCGTTGATTTGAGCGTATGCGGGAAAAATGACACACACGCAGACTAAGAATGATAAGATTCGTTTCATGGGCTTATTTATTTTCTCGTATGTCTTGGAAAGAGTCGCCTCAATCCGATTACAAAGGTAGAGGATTTTCCCGATAATCCTTTATGTCGTTTTTAGTAAGCGGCAAAAAACTTCCCTCAAAAACAGAAAAGGGGACGGAGCCCTTTGACAGGATTCCGTCCCCTCTATAGGGATTGTCTGCTGTGAGACTAGAGCTTCGGACCGGCCTCTACGAGGGCCTTGCCTTCCTCTGTGTTCTCGTACTTGTGGAAGTTCTTGATGAAACGTCCGGCAAGATCCTTGGCCTTCTCATCCCATACGGAAGGATCGGCGTAGGTGTCGCGAGGATCGAGGATGTGGGTGTCAACTCCGTTGAGGACGGTAGGCACCTCGAAGTCGAAGTAAGGGACTTTCTTGGTAGGGGCCTTGTCGATGGAGCCGTCAAGGATGGCATCGATGATTCCGCGGGTGTCGCGGATTGAGATGCGCTTGCCGGTACCGTTCCAGCCGGTGTTGACGAGATAAGCCTTGGCGCCGCTCTTCTGCATCCTCTTCACGAGCTCCTCTGCATACTTGGTAGGAGGGAGTTCGAGGAATGCCTGGCCGAAGCAGGCTGAGAATGTCGGGGTAGGCTCGGTGATGCCGCGCTCAGTGCCCGCGAGCTTTGCGGTGAAGCCTGAGAGGAAGTAGTACTTGGTCTGCTCAGGGGTGAGGATGGATACCGGAGGGAGAACTCCGAACGCGTCGGCTGACAGGAAGATGACCTGCTTTGCGGCAGGGCCCTGTGAGTAAGGACGCACGATCTTGTTGATGTGGTAGATCGGGTAAGACACGCGGGTGTTCTCGGTCACGCTCTTGTCGGCGAAATCGATCTTGCCCTCGCCGTCAACGGTGACGTTCTCGAGGAGGGCGTCGCGGCGGATGGCGTTGTAGATATCCGGCTCTGACTCCTTGTCGAGGTTGATCACCTTGGCATAGCAGCCGCCTTCGAAGTTGAAGACGCCCTCATCGTCCCAGCCGTGCTCGTCGTCGCCGATGAGCAGACGCTTAGGGTCGGTTGAAAGGGTGGTCTTGCCGGTGCCTGAGAGGCCGAAGAAGATGGCGGTGTTCTCGCCGTTGAGGTCGGTGTTGGCTGAGCAGTGCATTGAAGCGATGCCCTTGAGAGGGAGGTAGTAGTTCATCATTGAGAACATGCCCTTCTTCATCTCGCCGCCGTACCAGGTGTTGAGGATGACCTGCTCCTTGCTGCTCACGTTGAATGCGACAGCGGTGTCGGAGCGGAGACCGAGCTCCTGATAGTTCTCGACCCTGGCCTTGGATGCGCAGTAAACTACGAAATCAGGCTCCTGATCGAACTCTGCCTGGTTCTGAGGGCGGATGAACATATTGGTGACGAAGTGTGCCTGCCATGCGACTTCCATCACGAAGCGCACCTTCATCCTGGTGTCCTTGTGCGTGCCGCAGAAACCGTCCACCACGAAGAGCCTCTTGCCGGAGAGCTCCTTGACGGCGAGAGCCTTGAGCTCTTTCCATACCTTCTCGGAGAGTTCGTGGTTGTCGTTAGGATACTCCGGGGTGTTCCACCATACGGTGTCCTTGGAGTTCTTGTCCATAACGATGTACTTGTCCTTAGGGGAGCGGCCGGTGTAGATGCCGGTCATCACGTTGATCGCGCCGAGCTCAGTCACCTGGCCCTTCTCGTAGCCTTCGAGCCCCGGTTTGGTCTCCTCGTTGTAGAGAACCTCGTAGGTCGGATTGTAAAGGATTTCTGTGGTTCCTTTAATACCGTACTTGCTTAAATCAATTTTTGACATAATATGTTTGGGTATTTTGAGTATTTCTTTTCTGCATACTGCAAAATTCGCGCGCAAATATACAGATTTTTCATCATTTCTCCAATGTCACTCCCATCAGTCCTATCACTACGTCATTTGACAATGTGCGCAGTGTCAGGCTCTCCAGGGAGCGGCTGCCGTCGAGAGGCATCTTGAGGATTGTCGCGCCGCCGTTTATTATGGTCCTGTCCGTCACAGGGTCGAGTTCCTTTTTCGGTTTGACGGTCTCTCCCGGCTCAGGTCTCCAGTCGGCCGTGGCCCCGCCCTCGCCGAGCAGTTCCGGCTTCATCACGCGCATCACCTCTCCGGTGAGGAACGATACCCTGTAAGGATTCTTGCCGGCCGTGCGGAAGGCGTACTCGTCCGTGTAGCAGTCCTGCTCCACCGGTCTCCAGTTTATAGGGTTTTCCAGGTACATCACGCTCTCCGTGCCGTCGGTGTAGCGTACGCTTACCGAGCCGTTCTCTATGCGGCACTGCATGTTCTGGGTGCTGCCCACGAGGAGCAGCCAGGCGTAGGAGGCCTTGCCCTCAAGGCTTACCATGGCGGAGTCCGGGTAGTTGTCCCAGAGCGAGGTGTATATGGTGTTGTGCCCCTGCTCCGGGGTGCGGAACTTGAGGCCCAGGCCGGTGTCGTAGATGCCGTCCTTGACCAGCTTGCGCAGGCCGTCGTCCTCGATCTCGTATGTCTCCAGCGGCACGCACCATTCGCCTACACCCTGGGTAGGGAGTTCAAGAGAGGTGAACGGCGGCCTCGGGGAGAGGTACTCGTTGCGGAAGATGTCGTCCGCGTTGGCGTTGAACGAACCGCTTATGTCGACAGGCTCCGAAGCCCCGGCCGTGCGGGAGGTGATGTCTCCCAGGCCCATCGCTTCGAGGTATGCCTCCGAGTCATAGTCCGGAGCGGCGAGGGCGCGCTCGTCATATACAGGCGCTTCCGGAAGCTGGCTGCGGTCCACGCGTATGGTCTGCTTCTTGTCGGATGTACCCTTGACTTCCAGGTATTTGCCGCCGCCGGCGTTGGCCCTCACTATGATCTGGAGCGGGGCGGTGAAGTTCTGCTCTATCTCGTAGATGTCGAATTTCCCCTCGCGCCTGAAGGAGTAGGACAGGTACGGGGTCTTGATGGAGGCTTCGTCCCATTCGTCCGGGAAGGCCTGGCGGATGACGCACTCCCCGTCCAGGGCGTCAGGAAGGATGCCGAAGAGTCCGTTGACTATGGCCCTGGAGGTGATGCCGACATTGTCGGCGAAGTCGCGGTAGGCCTCTTTCTTGGCCTTGTCGTAGAAGCTTATCTGCCCGAAATTGCCCGGGCATTCCCCGAGGTACATCTCGTCCAGGAGGTCGGCCTTGAGCAGTTTGAATCCTGAGTCGTTGCGGCCGGCCTGGAGATAGGCCAGGGCCATGTTGGCGACCTCCTCGTGGGCCACGTTGTTGGTGCTCCACACATAAGGCAGCCAGTTGGTCGTGGAGACGGTGAAAAGGTCCTGCTCCGGCTTCGGGAGTTTGAGCCCGAGGGCCTTGAGTGTGCCCTTGTCGTAGTGGTAGCGCACCGGGATGTGCGGTATGCGCTCATCGACATAGCGGGTGGCCCTCCATGCCTGCTCAGGCGTGCAGGCGCCGCAGTCTATAGGGGTGTAGATAGACCAGATGGCTGCGCTCTTGTGGACTCTCTTAAGCCCCATATAGTCTTGATATTCCGCCCAGTGGCCTTCGTCTTCGAGCCAGAGGCGGCTGTTCAGCGCCTCCAGTATGGCCTCCGCTTCCCGCCTGTACGGCTCCGGGTCTTCTCCGATTATTTCAGCAATCCTTGCGGTCTGGAGATTGGAGAAGTAGTTGTAGGCCGACGAGTGCGTGACCGCGCCGCCGCTGTAGTAGAGGGCGTCGCTTGCCCAGATGCAGCAATAGGCGTCGTAGAGGTGGTCTGAGTCAGCGTCGAAGTTGCGCTTCTCCCACTCGTGGTGCAGTTTGATGTATGGCCACATCTGCCTCATCATCGCCGTGTCGGCATCGTAGCGGAAATGGCGCATCAGCTCATCGATGTAGTTGAGGTTCATGTCGTAGTGGCTCATCTGGTCCGTGCGGCCCGGCAGGCGGCAGATGTAGCCGTCGGAGTACATCGGCGTGCCCCATTTCTTGAGGGAGCGCGCGAGGTTGCAGTCAGGATCCTGCTGCGGCTGTCCGTAGATTGGCGGGACGCCGGTGACCATGCTCTTGGAATATGCGGTGAAGTGGGATTTCGCCCTGTCGTTCCATCCTATCACATCCCCGGCGTAGGCGCCTCTCCAGCCGGCGAGCTGCGTGTGCCAGCCGACCGCCCCATGCAGGAAGGTGCTGCCGTCCCAGATGCCGTCGGCCGCGGCCACGAGATTGGCTCCGATGGTGTTGAAGAACGGGTCCGGAGTGTTGATTTCGATCCGGCTTACGAGTTCCTGCCTCGCCGTTTCTTCTTTGTCGAACGCGGCCCGGCCTTCTGCGCCGGAGCAGGAGACTCCTTCAGGGTGGCGGTAGAGGCAGTAGCTTTCGGAGCCGGCTTCCCAGTTGAGCACGGTCAGTCCGGCTTCGTCCTCCGCCGGGTCGAAGTTCTCCCTCGGATCCATCCCGAGGTCTCCGTCCCTGTTGAACTTCGTGCCTGCGGCCCGGCACATCTTCACCTGGAGTTCAGCCTTGCCGCTGAATCCCTCCGGGATGAACTGCCAGATGGCCGCCTCCTCTGACAGGGAGGCGAGAGCCGTGACGCGGAGACTCGCTTTCTTGCCCCAGGACTTGTCGCGCAGCAGGTAGCTGCGTCTGCCGCCCTGATAGCGGGCCTCGCAGAAGTCTGTGCTGTCGAGCCTTGTCGGCTTGCCGTCAAGGATGAGGGTGAATCGGAAGTTGCGGTTGTCCGTCTTGTCGTATGTGGCGAACAAGGGTCTGTCCGATGTTTCGAGGCGGAAGCGTGTGTGTGAGCCGTAGAGGGCGCGTGTGTAGCGGCCTGAGCCGTTGAGGCAGACGATGTCCCTGCCGTCAGGGTAGTAGCGCATGAGTCTGGCCCCGTCATTTTCCTGCTGAGCGCAGCAGGCTGCCAGGAGGACGGACAGCGCTAAAGCGGATAGGATTCTTGTGGTATTCATAAATATGATCAAAAAACGCTCTAAGTTAGTGAAGCGCGCTCTGATTTGCAATTTTGGGACGATAGATTTAGAAGTTGTTTTGATTTATGTTGAAAATTCTTTTACTTGCTTTTTCGCCATATTTTTTCCTGGCTTTTTCGGTCAGATAGTTCTACTATCTTTCTCAAAATCCAGAAAAAACTCTGACAGAAAAAATCTTCATAAAATTTATGACAAATAAATTCAAAACAACTTCTTAATTTTGTGTGTATGATGACAGCGGCGCAGACACTCAAGGAGTACTGGGGGTATGACAGTTTCCGGCCCATGCAGGAGGAGATCATATCCTCCGCGCTGGAAGGCCGTGATACCCTGGCCATTCTCCCTACTGGAGGCGGCAAGTCCATCTGCTTCCAGGTGCCGGCGATGATGAGGGACGGGATCGCCCTCGTCGTGACGCCGCTCATCGCCCTCATGAAAGACCAGGTCCAGAATCTGGAGGCCCGCGGCATCAGGGCGATCGCGGTACATGCCGGCATGAACCGCCGCGAGGTCGACACGGCCCTCAACAATGCCGCATACGGCGACTACAAGTTCCTCTATGTCTCTCCGGAACGCCTGGGCACCAGCCTGTTCAAGTCATACCTTGAAGTGCTGGACGTCAACTTCATAGTCGTGGACGAGGCGCATTGCATCTCCCAATGGGGCTATGATTTCCGCCCCGACTACCTGCGCATCGGGGAGATGCGCAAGGTGCTGAAAGCGCCGTTGATAGCCCTGACGGCCACGGCGACGCCGGAAGTGGCCCGGGACATAATGCAGAAGCTGGTGCGTCCGGGCACCCCGAGCCAGGTGGAGCGCAATCTGGAGAATTTCACCCTCCTGCGCAGCGGTTTCGAGAGGCCCAACCTCTCTTATATAGTGCGCGAATGCGAGGACAAGACCGGCCAGCTGCTCAATATATGCGGGAGCGTGCCCGGTTCAGGGATAGTGTATATGCGCAACAGACGCAAATGCGAGGAGGTCGCCGCCCTGCTTTCGGGCTCCGGCGTCAGCGCCTCTTTCTATCACGCCGGGCTGGGAGCCTTGACCAGGACGGAGCGGCAGGAAGCCTGGAAGAAGGGGGAGATACGTGTCATGGTATGCACCAACGCTTTCGGGATGGGCATAGACAAGCCGGATGTGCGCTTCGTCGTGCATCTCGGCCTCCCGGACAGTCCTGAGGCATATTTTCAGGAAGCGGGCAGGGCCGGGCGGGACGGTCAGCGCTCATGGGCCGCGCTGCTCTGGAACAAGACCGACATCCGGAGGCTGCGTCAGCTGCTGGACATCTCGTTCCCTTCCCTCGAATATATAGAGGACATATATCAGAAAATACACATTTTCAATAAGATACCGTACGAGGGAGGGGAGGGTGCAAGGTTGAAGTTCGACCTTGAGGCATTTGCCCGCAACTATTCGCTCAGCAGGGCCGCTGTCCATTATGCCATACGCTATCTTGAGATGAGCGACCACCTGACATATACCGAGGACGCTGACATCTCCACGCAGGTAAAGATCCTGGTGGACCGTCAGGCGCTGTACGAGGTCAGCCTGCCTGACCCTATGATGCTCCGGCTGCTCGACGCCCTCATGAGGGCTTATCCCGGCATCTTCTCATATATTGTGCCTGTAGACGAGGAGCGGCTCGCGCATCTTTGCGGAGTGTCCGTGCCCGTGCTGAGACAGTTGCTGTACAACCTGTCTCTGGAGCATGTGATACGCTATGTGCCTTGCGACAAGGCCACAGTGATCTTCCTGCATCACGGGAGGCTTATGCCCGGGAACCTCAATCTCCGCAAAGACAAGTACGCCTTCCTCAAGGAGAGCGCTGAGAAGAGGGCCGGGGCCATGGAGGAATATGTCACCCAGACTGAAATGTGCCGCTCAAGGTATCTTCTGGCGTATTTCGGACAGGCGGAGAGCCGGGACTGCGGCTGCTGCGACGTGTGCCGCTCCAGGGCTGCGCGCGAGCGTACGGAGAAGCTGATTCTGGGCTATGCCTCCTCTCATCCTGGATTCACCCTGAAGGAGTTCAAGGCCTGGTGCGACGACCCCGGCAACGCGCTCCCTTCCGATGTGATGGAGATATACAGAGATATGCTGGACAAGGGAAAATTGCTATATTTGCACCCCGATGAAAGCTAAACTCACATTTCTCGGCACCGGCACATCCCAGGGCGTGCCTATGATAGGTTGCGACTGCCCTGTCTGCCGGTCTGCGGATCCGCGTGACAAGCGTCTGCGCTCATCCGCGCTGGTCGAATACGGCGGCCTGACGATATTGGTCGACGCCGGCCCTGACTTCCGCTACCAGATGCTCCGTCAGGATGTCAGGCACCTCGACGCCATCTTGTTGACACACAACCATAAGGATCATACCGGCGGGTTGGATGACATCCGCGCCTTCAACCTCATCGAGAGGCATCCAGTCAACATATACTGTGAGAAATATGTCGAGGATACCCTCAGGCAGGATTATTCATATGCCTTCGCGGAGCCCAAGTATCCGGGGTCGCCGGAGTGGCATGTGCACATCATTGATTCCCGGCACAACATAAGCGTGCACTCAAACAGGGACGAAGAGATCCTTGTGTGGGAAAAAGGCTTCGGCTACAAGCACTTCCCGGCGCAGGCAGGGCCCGTCCCGGCTCCTGTGGAAGTGATCCCGATACAGGGATGGCACCTCAGCGACACTTCTATGTCAGTGCTCGGCTACCGTTTCGGCAACATAGCGTACCTGACGGATATCAAGCACATAGACGAGGACGGATACGAAAAGCTCAAGGGTGTCGAGTATGTGACCCTGGGCTGCGTCAAGCGGGAGGAGCACCGCTCGCATCCTTCTCTGCAGCAGTGTCTTGACTTTTTTGAGAGAGTGGGTGCGAAAGAATCGTACATAACCCACCTCTCGCATCTTCTCCCCAAGTATGAGGAGTTCTGCCGTGAACTTCCGCCGCATGTACACCCGGCCTGGGACGGCCTGGTGATAGGCGGGGAGGACTAGATCACCACATCGACGATTTTTCCACAGAGCGCGGGGTCATACTCGCGCTCTATGCGTATGTAGTTGCCGGTGTATCCCTCCATCCTGCCTCCTCTGTCCGTGGATTCGAACAGCACTCTCTCCTTGATGCCCCTGTTTGCCTCTATGAATGAGGAGTGAAGCTCGGCGCACAGTTTCTCCAGTTCCTCGACCCTTCTTCTCTTGTCCTTGTCGGACACCTGTCCCGGCATTTCGGCCGCAGGCGTGCCCGGGCGGCGCGAGTATGGGAAGACATGTATGAAGGCCGGACGTATCCTGCGTATGAAATCCATCCCGCTGCGGAACAGCTCCTCCGTCTCGCCCGGCAGGCCCGCCATCACATCTATCCCGAAGAACACCAGGGGTTTGCCCGGGGCCTCCAGTTTCTGCCGCACATAGTCTATCTTCCTCTCGAAGAAGGCCGTGTCGTAGTGCCGGCCCATGCTGCGCAGCAGTTCGTCCGTACCGGCCTGGAGCGGGATGTGGAAGTGCGGCTGGAATCTGGTGCCGGAGGCTATCCAGTCTATGATGTCGTCTTCCAAGAGGTTGGGCTCTATGCTCGAAATCCTGTACCTCTCTATCCCCTCCACCTGTTCGAGGGCCTTGAGCAGGTCCAGGAAACTCTCGCCGGTGCTCCTGCCGAAGTCGCCGGTGTTGACTCCGGTGAGGACTATCTCCTTGACTCCCTCCTGCGCTATCTTGCGCGCGTTGCAGACGCACTCGGATATGGGTATGTTGCGGCTTTCGCCCCTGGCGTATGGGACGGTGCAGTACTTGCAGAAGTTGTTGCACCCGTCCTGCACCTTGAGGAACGACCGTGTGCGCTCCCCGGTGCTGAAAGCCCCGAACACACCGTTCTTGCGCAGGCTGTCTCCGGCTGCGGGCAGGCCCATCAGGGCCAGGGTGTCCGGCACGACGGACTGTTTCTCAGTGGCTCCGAACACGCGGGTCACACCTTCGATGGCCTCGATTTCGGCGCGCCGCAGCTGGGCGCTGCATCCCGTGACGATCACTGCCGCTTCGGGGTTGACCCTGTGGACTTTTCGGATGAGGTTGCGCGACTTGCTGTCCGACATCGCCGTCACCGAACAGGTGTTGACAAGGTAGATGTCGGCCATGTCGCTCCACGGCACGACTTCGAGTCCCGCGGCCTTGAATCCGCGTTCGTATGTTGAGGTCTCGGCATAGTTGAGCTTGCAGCCGAGGGTGAGAAAGGCTATCTTCATATCGGTGTCAGGCAAGCACTATGAACACGCAGGGGCGCTTGCCGATTGTGATCCCTGTCTTTTTCCAGCCCGCCGCGCTGTCGGTCCTGATATATTGTGTAGGTAGGGAGATGTCTGCGGCGAGGCAGATTCTCGTGGAAGGGGAGAATACCTGGAGCATGTCTGCGAGCAGGGCGTCGTTGCGGTAGGGGGTCTCGATTATTATCTTGCTCTGCTTCTCGGCTCTGGAATGCTTTTCGAGGGCTTTCAGCGCGCCTTTCCTCTCGTCCGCCTTGGCCGGGACATATCCGCAGAAAGCGAACGACTGGCCGTTGAGCCCGGAGGCCATCAGGGCCATCATGAGGGATGAGGGGCCCACGAGCGGAATCACCTCTATGCCCTCTCTGTGGCAAAGGGCTACGAGAGCGCTTCCCGGGTCGGCCACCGCCGGCAGTCCGGCCTCGGACATGTATCCGACATCCCCGTTGTCGAAGAGGGGCAGCAGCGCCTCCACCTCATCCTGCCTGGTGTGTTCGTTGAGCTCGTGGAACTCCAGCGAGTCTATGTGGCCCTTGAGCCCGTATGCGGACAGGATCCGTCTCGCGGTGCGCACTTCCTCCACCACGAACCGCTTCAGCGAGCAGGCTATGCTCAGAGTCCCCTGGGGGAGCACATCCCCGACCGGGCTATTTCCCAGCGGTGAGGGTATCAGATACAGTTTTCCTCTGTTCATCAGTTTCAATCTTGATTGTGGTTCCGGCCCCGCCTTCAGAGGCCCTGACCTTCCGGGAGCCGAATATGCTGCCGAGGAAGTCGCCGAAACCGAGATATTCTTTCTGGTAGCTCACGCCCACGCCGTTGCGCTGCGAGAGGTCCAGATAGCTTGTGTATTCGTCCGCGGAGTGGGAGAATATGTTGAGGCGGAACCTGCCCTCGTCGTCCAGCTTGATCTGGATGTCCAGGTCTCCGACCATGTCCCCGCTGCTCGCGGTGTTGTTGTATTTCCTGTTGGCGACGCTCCCTCCGACTATCACGCGGTCGTTGAAGAGCTGCGTCGAGATGGCGACATCGAACATGTTGGAACCCTGATAGGTCCCCTGGTAGCCGATGCCGACGTCAATCGGAATCTCCAGCTTCTGCAGGATGGAGTTGAGTTGGTTGGACATCAGTTCGGTCACGTTGGACACCAGGATCTCCGAGCCGTTGACGACTCCGGAGCTCTCGTCAGGGATGAACGACCCCATGAGAAGGAGGGCCATGAACTGCTTCTGCACCTTGTCTTCCGTGCTGAGGGCCGCCTCCACGAGGGATTTTGTGGTCGGGTCGAGATCCGGCACTTCGACGCTGAATCCTATCTTCGGGTTGCGGAGCCTGTCGGTCACGGACATGCCGCATTCCACGAGCCTCTTCGTCCCGGTCTTGCTCTCCTCTGAGACGAGCGCGGACAGGGATGCCTTCTGCTTGTATATGACATTGATGTCCAGCTCGGTATCCGCGATGTCGCCGCCGAACTTGATCGAGCTGCCTTCGGCCACGCTGAAGTCCTTGCTCAGTATGCCAGGAAGGACGAACTGGTAATTGCCCTCCCTGATGCTGAAGTCTCCGTTGAGGTCGAACACCGCCTTGGCCGGACGGAAATGCAGATTGACGTTGCCGTCTCCGCTCAGGCTCGCCACATTGCCGGCGCTCTTGTCCAACTCGATGAACGCCTTGACTCCGGAGTGCACCGTCAGGTTGGCGTGTATGTCGATGTCCGACTTCTTCCGCTTGCGGCTGTCCATGGTCGAAAGCATCTCCTCGTACGGGTCCTTTTCTCTGGTCCGCTGTGTGAATGTCAACAGGTCACTTGACTTGTTGGCGGCTGCGCCCGACATAGGCACATGGATGTTGCCGTCTCCTGTCGTGCTGACCGTGGCGTTGACGCTCAAAGCCGTGAAAGGCCCTTCTACAGTGGCGTTGCCGCTTGCCCTCAGCGAGCCGTAGACCCCGGTGCCGTTTTCCTGGCTGTCCATGAGCTTGAGGCGGCTGAAACTGATGTCGGACCTGAGCCGGTCGCGGTTGATGCTGCCGGAGATGATGCCGCTGCCGCCGTCATTGTCCCTGAGTTGCAGGGCGTTGAGGTGGATTCCGTCATCAGCCACCTCCAGCGGGCCGCTTACCGTGTACGGTACTCCGGTGTATGCCGGCTTGAGCATGGCGTCGTTTAGCATCAGATCCCTGCTTGAGAATGAGAGGCTGCCACGCATGCCGCTGAGCCTGAGGTTGCCGCTGACGCTGCCGTCGATTTCGCTGAATATTTCTGAGAGGAACGGCCCGGCTGTCCCCAGCGGCAGCCTGTCCAGCTCCGCGTCGAGGTACATCCTGCCGTCGTCCAGGAAGTACATGCCGGTGGCGTACAGCGGATTGCGTCCGTCAAGTTCGTTGCGCAAATAGATGTTGAGGTCGTCTCCGTTATCTTCCAATATGCTGGCTATCTGGAGGTTCCCTGCATCTGCGTCTCCTATCTTGAGGGAGTCTAGCCTGAAGTCCATCAGCATGCCCTTGGCCCTGCCGGCCCGTGAGGTGAGCATCGCACTGCCGTTGGCCACGCCGCTGATGCCGTAGCTGCGCGGCAGGAAATCATCGGCCTGGGCCAGGTCGAGCCGGCTTATCCTGAGCGAGAGGGTGTCGTCTCTCTCTTTGGATATGCCGCCGTCAAGGCTGACCACCTGGCGTCCGTTGCTGATGCGGAAGTCCTTGACATAGATGTCTCCGTCGCGGACCACCACATCGGATTCGTTTATGTCCCAGACGCCTTTGCCCGCTGAGATATATGACTCCAGAGGGTGCACCTTGATGACGAGGGTGTTCGTGGAGTCGCGGTAGAATTCTCCGTTGGCGTAGAGTTCTCCGGAACCTCCGGACAGGGAGAAACTCTCGAAGCGCATGCTGGCCGACATCGTGTTGTCTCTGGCCAGGATGCTGATGTCCGGCCTGTTGAGGTCGAATTTGCCGCTTTTGAAATTCTGCCCTATGAGGCTGATGCTGAGGCTCTCTCCGAGGTTGTCAAACTGCAGGTCGGCGTCTTTGAGGAAGGTGGTGCCGAAGGCGAGGCGCGGGGAGGTGGCGTTGCCGACAAGTTCCCCGCTGCGCGAGATGCTCATCGTGGCCCTGGTGCTGTCCGCTATGTACAGGCCCGGGAACACGAATGACAGGAGCCCGCGTGAATCATGCATCAGCAGGTCGAGGTCGTACTTGCCGTGCCGGATGTTTTCCTTGACGTCCGGGTAGAGGGCCGGCAGTTCCCTTCTTGTGGTTATGTCCTGCAGGTCTTCCAGAAACTCGGTGATGCTTCCGCTGCCGGAGACGAACAGGTCGGCGAACTGGGAGTCGAGGCTGAGGCACTGCTCCTCGGCTATGTTGTAGACTTTGATGTCGATGTCCCCGAGGTCTGTCTGTCCGTTGCCGTTCCAGAGCCGTATGCCGCCTATCTGTAATGCTCCGTTGAGCGCTTTGCCTGTCTGTCTGACGGCGCCGTGTATGCCCATCGCAGTGCGGGAAGTGCTCCGCTTGCGGTCGATGCCGAGCGCGTTGAGGTCGAGATTGTCGATATCCGCGTCAAGCCGCAGCGACTTCTCCCCGCCGCCGGACCCTAGAGCGGCGTCGGCACGGAGTGTCATAATCAGGTTGGGATCCGCGCTGTCCAGCGTGAGGCTTGCGGCCTGCTCCGTCAGGGAGCCTTTGGCGGTGATGTCCTTGTAGTCATACCCCGCCGCGTTGAGCCTGTTGAGCTTGAGTGAATCCAGGCTTATATCAGGGATGCCGCCGGTGAGGGTGGCCCTGGCCTCCGTGTAGATGTCGCATTTCCCGAGACCTTTCACCCCGCTGACCGCGCTTATGTCGAGGCCGGCCGTGCCCAGCCTCAGGCGCAGTTCCGTATCCCTGCGGGGATCCGGGAGGTTCCTGACATCGGCCTCAAGTTTCATCCGTCCGGCCTCGGAGCTCAGATGTACGGTCCCTTTCAACCTGCTGAGCGGTCCTTTTGCGCTGGCATTCAGAGTGAAATGCTGCCCTTTGCCTATGTCTGGAGGTATCTTGACGCCGGGATGGATCATGCCCGCCGAGAGCTTGCGTATGCCGGGGACAGTGAAGTGAAGCCCGGTCAGGTCCGCCGAGGCCATCATCCCCTTTATGTCCGGAAGTCCGGTCAGTGAGCAGTCGAGCTTGTCCAGCCGTATGCCGCTTTCCGGGTCGGAGAAGCAGAGGCCTTCGACCTTCAGGTCGTTGACATAGCCTTTGACTTTGCCGCCGCGCAGGTCCAGCTGCGTCGAGTAGTTGCGCATCGCCGAGTTGGCGAAAAACGACAGGCTGTGGAGGGTGAGGCGCGAGCGCGAGATCACCCCTTCCATCATCACCTCCCTGACATATTTCGAGAACGAGCGTGCGTTGGCATAGCTCATCGAGTAGTATTTGAGGTTGATTTCCGACCACGGGTCGCGCAGGCGTATGTCCTCCACTATGGTCTTCCCGGGGCCCACGGAGCAGATCGCCGAGAGGTTCAGCATAGTGTAGCCGGACTTTTCCGTGAGGCGGAGCCTGTCCAGGGTGGCGGTTACCCTCCCGTCCACCATCTTGACCCCGTGTCCGCTCAGGCTGCTGATGTGCGCGTCGATGTCGTCGAAGTTGATGGCTCCTTCCTTGTATTTGACCTTTTGGGGTTTGAAACTGTTGAGCCTGAATCGGAAATTGCTCACGCTCACTCTCTTCACGGAGAAGAGTTCGCCTTTCGGCGCATCCTTTTCCTTCTTGCCTCCGAGCCCGAAGGCCCGCTCTATGTTGGTGATGTTCTTCTTCCCGCCGGGGATGCTGTTGGGCTCTACGGTGAGGTGGAACTCCCCGCCGTCGACTCTCACTCTCCCGACGCGTATGCTGCCTGGTCTTATGAGGCTCGGGAGGGAAAACGTGGCCGTGAGGGTCCTGGCTTTGAAGATGGTGTCGGCGGGGGCCCATCCGCGGACGTTGACATCTTCCGTGTAGGGATTCTTGTCAAGAATGAGTATGTTCTTGACTACCAGGGCTCCGGAAGGGATTACCTTGATCTCGTCGTAGAGGATCCTGCCGTCGGCCGCGGCTGTCAGCCTGTCCATCGCATATCTGGACAGGCGTGTCTGTACGGACGGGGTCTGGATCGCGAACAAGGCTCCCAGCACCAGCACTGCCGCCAGCCCGATGATTCTCGCCGCTATGTATGAACCCTTCCTGTACATTCCTAACTTACAAATATAATTGTTTTTGTTAACTTTGCGGACTTTTAGGAATTGAATATGTCAGACATCATCCTCGGAATAGAGTCCTCCTGCGACGACACTTCGGCCGCCGTGCTCAAGGACGGTTATCTGCTCTCCAATGTCATAGCGAGCCAGGATGTGCACCGCGCTTTCGGAGGTGTGGTGCCGGAACTCGCCTCAAGGGCTCACGAGCTCAACATAGTGCCGGTCGTCAGCGAGGCTCTCTCGCGTGCCGGCGTCAAGCCCTCCGACCTCACCGCGATAGCGTTCACGCGCGGCCCGGGCCTGTTGGGGTCGCTGCTCGTGGGGACATCGTTCGCCAAGTCCATGGGCCTCGCCCTCGACATCCCGATAGTGATGGTGAACCACCTTCAGGGTCATATACTGGCCAACTTCATCAAGGTTCCGGAGAAGCCTGTGAGGGAGCCTTCGTTCCCGTATCTGTGCCTGCTTGTCAGCGGCGGCAACTCCCAGATAGTCAGGGTTGACGACCCGCTTCACCTGGAGATTCTCGGCCAGACCATCGACGATGCCGTAGGAGAAGCGTTTGACAAGTGCTCCAAGATGATGGGGCTCGGATATCCCGGGGGGCCTGTCATCGACCGCCTCGCCAAACTGGGAGACCCGAAGCGGTTCAGATTCGCCAAGCCGCACATCCCGGGACTGGACTACAGTTTCAGCGGCATCAAGACCTCTCTGCTCTATTTCGTGAGGGATGAGATGGCCAAGGACCCGGACTTCATGGAGAAGAACAAGGAGGATATCTGCGCGTCTTTCCAGAAGGCCCTGATAGACATCCTGATGGACAAGCTCGTCAAGGCCGCTGAGCAGACGGGCATAAGGGAGGTCACCATAGGCGGGGGAGTGTCGGCCAACAGCGGACTCCGCACCCGCGTCGAGGAAGAAGGCCGCCGGCGTGGCTGGAACACATATCTTCCGGAGTTCCGTTTCACCACCGACAACGCGGCGATGATAGCCGTGGCCGGATATTATCACTACCTTGCCGGAGAGCGCACCCCGCTGGATGTCGCCCCGGTCTCAAGGGCATCGGGATTTGAGCGATGAGAGAATTCGAGATAGTCTGCCCGCTGACGCGGGAACCTCGCCTCAAGGAGATAGAGGCCAAGGCCGGAGGCCTGAAATGGGTGCTCAAGAAGCGCTCCATAGACGCCCGCAAGGAGCCTGTGTGGCGCTACAGATACGAGGCCTATGCTCCGGAAGACAAATATGAGCCGTATGCGCTGCCGGAATTCCCGGATGTACACGGGGCCGAGGCCGTCACGGTGGTCGGTTCGGGGCCTGCGGGCATGTTCGCCTCGCTCAAGCTCATATCTCTGGGCCTCAGGCCGGTGATACTGGAACGGGGCAAGGATGTGCATGCGCGTAAAATCGACATGGCCCGGCTTTCCCGCGAGGGGGAGGTGAATCCGGATTCCAACTACTGCTACGGCGAGGGCGGAGCCGGCGCGTTCTCCGACGGGAAGCTCTACACCCGCTCGTCCAAGAGAGGCGATGTCCGCGAGGTGCTCCATCTCCTCGTGAAATTCGGCGCGAATCCGGACATACTCATCGACGCCCACCCTCACATCGGCTCGGACAAACTCCCGTTGATAGTCGAGAATATCAGGAAGTTCATAGTGGAGAAGGGCGGCGAATACCACTTCAGCTCCAGGGTGAGCTCCATAGTCCGCCGCGATGACGGCCTGCTGGAGACGGGAACCGCTTCCGGAGAGAAATATGTCTCATCCAGGGTCATGCTCGCCACAGGACACTCGGCGCGCGACATATACGAGATGCTCCAGGCGGCCGGCGGCCGCCTCGAAGCCAAAGGCTTCGCCCTCGGTGTGAGGGTGGAGCATCCCCAGGAGAAGATCAACTGGTGCCAGTATCACGGGCAGTGGAAGCCTGGAGTGCCGGCTGCCGAGTATTCATTCGTGGAGCAGGTGGACGGGAGGGGAGTGTTCTCCTTCTGCATGTGCCCGGGAGGGATACTTGTGCCGTCCTCGACGGAGCCTCAGACCGTGGTGCTCAACGGCATGTCCAACTCCGGGCGCAACGGCAAGTTCGCCAACGCCGGTGTGGTGGTGCAGATAGAGCCTGACGATGTGCCTGGCGGGAGTCCGTTCAGGCTGATGGACTTCCAGCACGGGGTGGAAAGGGACATGTATGAATATGCCTCCCGGCACGGCGGCGAGAACCCTATGGCCGCTCCGGCGCAGAGGATGGAAGATTTCTGCCTCGGCAAACTCTCCAAGACCATGCCTGAGACGAGCTATCACCCCGGAGTGGTCAGCGCCCCGCTGCACGAGCTCCTTCCTCCTGTAGTGGCCGACCGGCTGCGCAAGGTCTTCCCGAGGGTCAAGATGCGCAACTACTACACCAATGCGGCTCTCCTGCTGGGTGTGGAGTCCCGCACATCATCACCTGTGCGTGTGCCCCGGGACCCTGAAAGCTTCGAGTATGTCTCGATGAGCGGGGTCTACCCTTGCGGGGAGGGTGCCGGATATGCCGGAGGGATAGTCTCCAGCGCCATGGACGGCATCAACGCCGCCGCCGCGCTCGCCGGGTCGCTCAGATGACCCCGCTCCCCAGCATCTCCCCGTCAGGGGCGTACCATACGGCGAACTGCCCGGGGGTTATGCTGCGCTGAGGCTTGTCGAAGAGGATGAAAAGCCCGTTCTTCCTCATCAGCAGCGTCGCGTCCTGCAGCGGCTGCCGGTAGCGTATCCTCACCATGTATCTTCTCAGCTCTCCCGGGTCCATCGCTTCCGAAGGGCGTATCCAGTGCACCTCTTCCGGGGCGATCCTCAGGCAGCTCCGCATAAGGCCTTTGTGCCCTTCACCCTCACCGACATAGATGATGTTGCGGGCGATGTCTGTGGCTATCACGAACAGCGGGTTGGCGTGGCCGCCGATCGAGAGCCCGCGGCGCTGGCCTATGGTGTAGAACTGCGCGCCCTCGTGCCTGCCGATGACGGCTCCGTAGGGGTTCGCCTTGTATCTGGTCTTCTTTATGTGATGCTTGCCCGAGCGGTAGGTCTCGGTCTCGAAGCGTATGTCCCCGTAGTCTATGGGTGTCGAGAGTTCCAGAAGCTCTTCATCGGAGGCCTGCGTCCCTTTCTCCAGGATCTTGAGGTCTCCGGCATATTTCTCTGAATCAATATAGTATCTGTCGAACACCTCCACCACGTCACCCTCTTGGGACTGGAGCTTCTGCTGCAGAAACACCGGCAGGTCCACCTTGCCCACGAAACATATGCCCTGCGAGTCTTTCTTGTCCGCAGACGGCAGGTCCGCCTCCTTGGCGAGGCGGCGCACTTCCGGCTTGCAGATGCCGCCTATCGGGAAAAGGGCCCTTGACAGCTGATCTTGGTCGAGCTGGCAGAGGAAATAGCTCTGGTCCTTGTTGGGGTCGCTGCCTTCGAGGATGCGGCAGGTCCCGTCCGGGAGGGTCTCTTTCCTGCAATAATGCCCGGTGGCCACCATGTCGGCGCCGAGTTTCTGCGCGGCTTTAAGGAATGCGTCGAACTTTATCTCCCTGTTGCAGAGCACATCGGGGTTGGGCGTGCGCCCGCGGGCGTATTCATCGAACATGTAGTCCACCACGCATTTCCTGTACTCCTTGCTCAGGTCCACGAAGTAGAACGGGATACCTATCTTCCGCGCGACCATCTCCGCCACGAAGCGGTCTTCTTCCCATTCGCAGTCCCCGTGCAGTGTCCCCTCGGTATCATGCCAGTTCTGCATGAACATCGCGAACACGTCGTATCCCTGTCTTTTGAGCAGCAGGGCGGCCACGCTGGAATCCACACCTCCCGACAATCCTACGCAAATTTTCATCTTCATGTTTTTAATATCCGCAAAATTAGTCATATATTTGAGAAGTTTAACCACATTGAAGATGTTGACCAAAGATATACATATCCGATATCAGGAGTATTCCTCCGTCGACGAGCTTATCCCTGAAGACAGGGAGCTCGTCAGTGCGGCGATAGAGGCCATGTCAGGCGCGTATGCCCCTTATTCCCATTTCCATGTGGGCGCCGCAGTCCGTCTCTCCAACGGCCAGATAGTCCGCGGGGCCAACCAGGAGAACGCCGCCTTCCCCTCAGGCCTCTGTGCCGAACGCACGGCCATGTTCGCCTCAGGTGCCAGGTATCCGGACAAGGACATGCTCAGCATCGCCGTGGCTGGCGGGGTGCACGGGCGGCTCGGTACCAGCCCCGCCACCCCATGCGGAGCCTGCCGCCAGGTGATGGCCCAGTATCAGGCCAAGTCCGGGAAGCCCATGTCCGTGCTGATGGTGGCTTCCGACAAGATATTGAAGTTCGAGAAAGTGGACGACATACTCCCGATGATATTCAACTGTATCTGATTTTTTATTATATTTGCAACGGGAAAGTCGTACACGACCAGCTCCCTCCAAATCCTCCAGGGCCGGAAGGCAGCAAAGGTAGGAGGTCGTAGCGGTGCGATGTGCTAAGCTTTCCCTTTTTTTGTTTCTGTTATGCCACACAAGATTACACTGATCGCATCAGCTGCCCTTGCAGTTCTGGCGGCGTCCTGCTCCGGCGACGGGAAGTCCGGGGCCTCCACGGGCTATCCGATAGAGCCGGTACCTTTTACCGAGGTCAAAGTTGTCGAGGATTCATTCTGGGGACAGCGTCTCAAGGCGAGCCGAGAAGTGACCATACCGCTTGCGTTCAGCAAGTGCGAGGAGACGGGGCGGTATGACAATTTCGTCCGCGCCACCCGTCCGGACTCCACATACAAGGTCGAGGGCCTGGCGTTTGACGACACGGATGTCTATAAGACCATAGAAGGCGCTTCCTACATCCTCCAGACCTATCCTGACGCGAAACTGGAGAGCTATATCGACAGCGTGCTCGTCCTGGTCGCCGCCGCGCAGGAGCCGGACGGATATCTCAACACCGCACGCCAGATGAACCCGTGGCATCCGCACAAGTGGGAGGGCCCGCAGCGCTGGTCACAGGTCGAGAAGCTCAGCCACGAGTTCTACAATCTCGGCCACATGGTCGACGGGGCCGTGGCCCATTGGCAGGCCACCGGCAAGCGCAACTTCCTCGACATAGCCATACGCTATGCCGACTGCGTGTGCCGTGAGATCGGGGACGGCGAGGGCCAGGTGGCGAGAGTTCCCGGGCATCAGATAGCGGAGATGGCCCTTGCGAGACTCTATCGCGCCACCGGGGACAAGAAGTATCTCGACCAGGCCAAGTACTTCCTGGACAAGCGGGGCTACACCTCCGTGCGGCAGGAATACTCGCAGTCCCACCTCCCGATAATGGAGCAGGACGAGGCCGTGGGTCATGCCGTCAGGGCCGAGTACATGTATTCCGGCATAGCCGATGTGGCCGCGCTGACCGGCGACAAGGACTACATCGCGGCGATAGACAGGATATGGGACAACATCGTCACCAAGAAGCTTTATCTTACCGGTGGCGTGGGCTCGCGCTATGCCGGCGAGGCTTTCGGTGACAATTATGAACTTCCGAACCTTACATCCTATTGCGAGACCTGTGCCGCCATCGGCAATGTCTATACGGCATCGAGGATGTTCTTCCTGCACGGTGACGCCTCATATTACGACGTGCTTGAGCGTACTCTTTATAACGGCCTGATCTCTGGCGTGTCGCTTGACGGCGGCGCTTTCTTCTACCCGAATCCTCTCGAGTCTGACGGCAGCCATCATAGGCAGCCTTGGTTCGGCTGCGCCTGCTGCCCGTCGAATATATGCCGCTTCATCCCTTCAGTGCCGGGATATGTCTATGCCTCCGGCGGGGATGACCTGTATGTCAATCTGTATATGCCTAATACGATGACTCACAAGATTGCGGGACGGAAAGTCAGCCTCAGCCAGGAGACTTCGTACCCGTGGGACGGCGACGTCCGCATCAGGATAGAGGAGAACAAGGCCGGCGAGTTCCCGTTGAAACTGCGCATCCCCGGGTGGGCCAGGGGAGAGGTGGTCCAGGGCGACCTGTATACATTCGCTGACTCAAAGCCTTCTTCGTGGAGCGTGAGCGTCAACGGTGAGGAAGTTGAGCCGGTGCTCGAGAATGGCTATTCCTGCATCTCGCGCAAATGGAAGAAGGGCGACGAGATCGTCCTCCATCTTGACATGGAGCCGCGTCTCGTCAAGGCGGACGAGGCGGTCGAGGCTGACCGGGGTCGGCTTGCCGTGGAGCGCGGGCCTCTTGTGTACTGCGCCGAATGGCCTGACAACGCCGGTGATGTCACCGTGGCCGGGATTTCCAGGGATGTAAGCATGGACGTGGAGCGTCGCGGAGACCTCCTCAACGGAATCGATGTCATCCGCGCCGGCTCACTCACCCTCATCCCGTACTATGCCTGGAATCACAGGGGGGCCGGCAAGATGGCAGTATGGCTTAAAGACAAGGACTTATAATGAAGAGTGACATAGTGGTGGTCGGAGGCGGCGCTTCCGGGCTGATGGCGGCTTACTGTGCCGCGAAGACTCTCGTGAGCGCCGGTTCAGATGCCCAGGTGACGCTGCTCGAGAAGATGCCGCGTCCCGCGAGGAAAGTGATGATTACGGGCAAGGGGCGTTGCAATCTCACTAATGTCAAAGACTGGAACGAGTTCTCCGCCCACATCCGGAGCAACCCCAATTTTGTGAAATCGGCTTTCTACACCCTCCCTCCGGTGGCTCTGCTCGACTGGTTCGCCATGTTCGGCATGCGCAGCGTTGTGGAGAGGGGAGACAGGGCTTTCCCGGAGTCATACAGGGCCTCGGATGTGGTGGATACCCTGGTGAATGCCTGCAACTCGTTGGGAGTCAAGATTGTGTGTGAGGCTGAGGTGGAGAGCGTCAAGCCCGGATTCACACTCGCCCTCTCCGACGGATCCGTATGGAACTGCCGGACACTCATTCTCGCCACCGGCGGCCTGAGCTATCCGGGGACAGGCTCAAGCGGCGACGGGCTTCGCTGGGCGGAGGAACTCGGGCATAAGATAGAGCCGACCTTCCCTTCCCTCACAGCCCTCGTCCCGAGGGGATACAAGCTTGTGGAAGGCAAGGGGCTGCATATAGACAGGAGCACGGCGCTCTCTCCGCTCGGCGAGAAACTCTGCGGAGTCCACCTCAAGAACATCTCGCTTTCCCTTGAGATAGGCGGGACGGATGGCGGCACGGAATTCGGCGACATCGACTTCACCGACGGCGGACTTGAGGGCCCGCTCGGCTTCCAGCTCAGCCGTAAGGCCGTGAAGTCCATGCTCAACGGGGCCAGGGTCTCTCTGTCGCTGGACCTCAAGCCGGGCGTGTCCCTGACTGAACTTACGGAGAGGGTCGGACAGCTCTGGAAAGAGGTGGACAAGGACCCGCGCTCCGTCCGTCTGCGAGAGAAGGAGAAGTGCAGGATACTGCTGGGCAAGCTGATGCCCTGGGATCTCATACCCGCCTTCGTCGAGATGAATCCCGGCATAATGACCCTTGAACGCCGTTCCCGCACGGACACCAAACTCTGGGTGAATCTGCCTACCATAGCCAAGGCGTTGAAATCCTGGAGGTTCGACATAGCGGGTTTTGTGGGTTACGAGAGGGCGGTGGTGACCGCCGGGGGCGTGTCATCAGAGTCCGTAGTCGCCAAGACCATGGCTTCCCGGGTCGTGCCCGGACTTTTCTTCTGCGGAGAGGTGCTGGATGTGGACTCTGACACCGGAGGGTACAACCTCCAGACGGCATTCTCCACCGGGGCGCTTGCCGGCGGCAGCGCAGCTAAATACATCCTTGGTTTATGATACTTGTAAAAGCCGGTACGGACAGCCCGTACCTTGAAATGATCGAAAGGACCAATCTTGAGGCTTTCCCGCCGGAGGAGCGGCTTCCGGCCGCCGTGCAGGCGGCGATGTGCGACAAGGGGGAACTTGACCTGTGGGCCATATGCGAGGGCGAGTCCTATATCGGTTTCACTTCCGTCTACAAAGGCGTGAAGACAGTCTATGTGTTCTTCCTCGCCATAGACAGCTCCTGCCGCTCTTCCGGCTGCGGGACGCAGGCGCTAGGGATGATACGTGAGGCTTATCCGCAGAGGCAGGTCGTGCTCGACATCGAGCCGCTTGACCCTGATGCGGAAAACGCTGCGCAGAGGTCTCGCCGCAAGGGCTTCTATCTGCGCAATGCTTTCCATGAGAGCGGATGGCTCTTCAAATATTGCAATATGGCCTTCGAGGTGCTCTGGTGTGGAGGCGATGCTTTCGACAGAGACTCTTACTGGTCTTTGATACAGGACATCGCCGTGTCCGTGGAGGCTCAAGGCTACAGGGGCTTCGACCCGTCGATGGAGAGGCTACCTGGCAATCCTGAAGCAGTAGATTGAGAAGCTGTAAGGCTCCGCATCCACGCTCCCGTCCGTGAAGTCGAACTCCTCCGTATATGGGGCGAACGCGTCGGGGTCGTCCAGGCTGTTGTCTTCATAGAGGTCGTACGAGTGTAGGTTCACTCTCTTGTCGGCCTCTATTTTCTGTCTCCTCTTGAGCCCGTTGAACTTGAGCTCCACCCTCTGCTCGTCCGGGGTCGTGTTGACGATCTTGACATAAACCATGTCCCCGTCGAGCACCGCGCTTGCGAAAAGACCGTCCTGGCCTTCAGCGCCGCACAGAGGGACCCCGCCTGAAGTGGTCTTGAGCACTCTCTCTCCCTTGTATTCGGAGTACATCTGCTGCACGTGCCAGCTTGCCGTGCGGAACGAGCGGAGGTTGTCGTACCAGATGAGGTCAGGCCTCCACTGCCATCCTTCCACATGGGCGAAGAGCGGCGCGTAGGTGGCCATGTGCACTATGTCCGCGTTCCTCTCAAGTCCGGTCATGAATGCCGCCTCGAGGAGTGACGCGTAGAAATGGTTGTACTTGCGTCCTTTGGCGTGGCAGGCATACTCGCCGGCGAATACTTTAGGACCCTTGCGGTCGTAGTTGTCATAGCGGGCGCCCTCTTTGAGGAACCACTCGTATGGCCTGTAGAAATGCTCGTCCACCAGATCGGCCTTCAGACGGCGCATCTCCGGCCAGAGGAAGTCGAACTTGTCGCCTTCGGAGTCGGGACCGGACGAACCCACTATCCTGATTTCCGGATACTTGGCCCTGATGGCCTTGATGAAAGGTTCGAGTCTTGCCGGGTATTCCTCGCCCCACTGCTCGTTGCCTATGCCTATCATCTTGAGGTTGAACGGCTCAGGGTGTCCCATGCTTGCGCGCAGCCCGCCCCATTCCGTGTCCGTGCCGCCGTTGGCGAACTCAATCAGGTCGAGCGCGTCATCTATGTACGGCTGGAGCTCATCCACCGGCACGTGGGCGCTCTCGTCGCTGTTCTGGAACTGGCAGGCGAGTCCGCAGCTCAATATCGGGAGAGGTTCGCTGCCGATCTCTTCGCTGAGCAGGAAGAACTCATAGAATCCCAGTCCGTAGCTCTGATAGTAGTCAGGGTAGAAACGGTGCGGGAAGGTGTACTGCCAGCGGTTTTCGTTGAGCGGGCGGTTCTCCACCGGGCCCACTGAATTCTTCCAGTTGTAGCGGGTGGCGAGGTCAGTGCCCTCGACGATGCAGCCTCCCGGGAAGCGGAACACTCCCGGATGCAGGTCTGCGAGAGCCTGGGCGAGGTCCTTGCGCATACCGTTGCGGTGTCCCATCCAAGTGTCCACAGGGAACAGGGACACGTGCTCGAGGTCGACCGTCACTTCCGGGGCCTCGTCAAATATGCGCAGGACGGCTTTCGGGTCAGTCCTGTCAGAAGTCATCTCCACCTCGTAGAGTTTCCATTCCCTGGAATCTACGCTTATCCTGGCCTGGCAGAAGTACTGCCTTTCCTCGTCAGAGGCCGGATCCACGAATTCTATCCTTATCTTGCCTTCGCCCCCGAACGGGGCCCTGGCCCATACGCTGAAGCGGTACCTGGCGTCCTTCTTGAGGCCTATCCCGAAGAAGCCCTCGTTGTCGAGCCCGGTGTACTTGTCGTGGTGCCCCGGGTCGGAGAGCCTGACATAGTGCGGGTTGCGCTCGAATGGACCGTCGCCCAGGACTTCCACCTTGCCGAAACTCTTCCATCCCTGCAGGGCGTCCGGGAACTCGAACGAGCGGTTCTTGACCAGCTCCGCATAGAGGCCGCCGTCAGCGGCGAAATTTATGTCTTCGAAGAAAATGCCGTACATAGTCGGCTGGATGTGGGCTCCGGGCTTCGAGAGATTGATTTCAAGTTCTCTCGCCATGGCCGGCACTCCGGCTGCGGCTGCAGCCGCGAGGCTCAAAATAAGCTTGTTCAGGGTTTTCATCTGTAAAATAGTGTTACTGCCTTGCAAGATAGTGAATTTTTTGGCAATTATTCATATCTTTGAAGGACACTGAACAGTAACCAGCTATGTCAATGGAGATATCACATCGGGCGGAGAATATGCCGTTCTCTCCGATCCGTAAACTCGCCCCGTACGCAGACGAGGCGAAACGCAACGGCGTGCACGTTTACCATCTCAACATAGGCCAGCCCGACATCAAGACACCTCAGTGCGCCCTTGAAGCCCTGCACCATATCGACCGTGAGATACTCGAGTACAGCCCGTCCGACGGACTGCTGGATCTGCGCACGCAAATGGTGAAGTACTATGCCGAATATGGCATTTTCCTCTCTCCGGAGGAGATCATCATCACGGCCGGCGGTTCGGAAGCCGTGCTGTTCGCGTTCCTCGCCTGTCTTGACCCCGGAGACGAGATTATCATCACGGACCCGTTCTACGCCAACTACATGGCGTTCGCGATTTCTGTCGGCGCCGTCATAAAGAGCGTCAAGACCCGCATAGAAGACGGTTTCAGACTGCCTCCCGTGGAGGCTTTCGAGAAGCAGATCACCGACAGGACGAAGGCCATCCTCATCTGCAACCCCAACAACCCTACCGGATACCTGTACACGCGCAAGGAGATGCTCCAGCTGCGTGACATCGTGAAGAAGCATAACCTCTTCCTTTTCAGCGACGAGGTCTACCGCGAGTTCATCTACACCGGGATGCCGTACATCTCCGCTTTCCATCTGGACGGGATAGACGACAACGTCGTCCTGTTCGATTCCGTGTCGAAGCGCTATTCCGAGTGCGGTACGCGCGTCGGCTGCCTGTGCACCCACAACAAGAAAGTCCACGAGGCCGTGATGAAGTTCTGCCAGGCCCGGCTCTCTCCTCCGCTCATAGGCCAGCTCGTTGCCGCCGCGTCCATAGATGTGTCCAAGGACTATCTGCACGGGGTCTATGAGGAATATCTGGACCGCCGCAACTTCCTGATTGACGGACTCAACAAGATTCCGGGAGTGTATTCCCCGATTCCTATGGGGGCGTTCTATACTGTGGCCAGGCTGCCGGTGGATGATGCCGAGAAGTTCTGCGTCTGGTGTCTTAGCGACTTCCGTTATGAAGGCGCCACAGTGATGATGGCTCCGGCGTCCGGATTCTACACCGAGCCGGGCGAGGGCCGTCAGGAGGTCAGGATCGCCTATGTGCTCTGCAAGGAGGATCTGGCCAAGGCCCTTGTCGTGCTCCAGAAAGCTCTTGAGGAGTATCCCGGGAGAGTCTGACGCTATCTGTACAGCGTGATTTCGGCAAGTCCTTCATCGTGATGGAGGACTTGTCTGCTGTGCAGGCCCAGTTCGGCGGCTTTAAGCCTTGCCGCGAGGGTCAGCGCGCCCAACTCTTCGGGCGAGCGTCCGCGCAGTAATATCCGTCCGCCCCGCTCGTCGGAGGACAGCTCCGCGTCGAGGCCTAGCCTGGAGACCGACCGCATGACCGCGTCCAGCTGGGCCTGCTTGACGGCATAACCCTCGTCCGTGCGCTCCTGCGGTCCTGCAACCTTGCCAAGAAGAGTGTCCAGTGACGGATTGGCCCGCCTTATCACGCTCTTGCCGTGGAGGTATTCGTCGTATTTCTTTTCCAGATAGTTGTCGGCCATATTTCGGATTTTTTGTCAAATATATAAAAATTAGTGTTACCTTCGTAGGACTATGTAAGCGGCAAAGAATAAGTTGCCGCAGATTCGGCAAAGATTTTTGAGGATAGATTTCTTTTTGAAGAAGGAGTGTGCCGGTGGCACATGACTGATGAAAAAAGGGATATAGACCAAAAAGATTGCCCAAGGTGATGCAATTTATTTTTTGACGATTACTATAAAAACGCAAGTGTTATGAAATCTCTGAAAGGTACGAAGACCGAAGCGAATCTTGCTGCGGCCTATGCAGGCGAGAGCCAGGCTCGCAATAAGTACACTTACTACGCATCGAAAGCAAAGAAGGACGGCTATGTGCAGATAGGCGAACTGTTCGAGGTGACGGCGGACAACGAGAAGGAGCATGCCAAGATCTGGTTCAAGCTGCTTCACGGAGGGGCTGTCCCTGACACTGAGGCCAATCTGGCCGATGCCGCCGCCGGAGAGCACTACGAGTGGAGCGAGATGTACCCTTCTTTCGCGAAGACCGCCCGTGAGGAGGGCTTTGACGAGATTGCCGGTCTCTTCGAGATGGTGGCCGAGATAGAGAAGCACCACGAGGAGCGCTACAAGAAGTTGCTGGCCAATGTCGAGGGGAAACTTGTATTCACAAGGGAGGGCGATGCCATCTGGGAATGCGGCAACTGCGGACATATCGTCGTGGGGCCTTCCGCACCTGAGGTATGCCCTGTCTGCGCCCATCCGCAGAGCTATTTCCGTCTGGCGGCCAAGAATTATTGATTCCGGCCGGCTGCCGATGAGGAAGTTCATCATAGCCTTTTCCGCATTGCTGCTGCTCCTGTCCCAGCGGGCTGGAGCGCAGTTCGTCGATTCATCCGGGGGATTGCTCCAGATGCCGTCGGCCGAAATGCAGGAGGAGGGTACATTCATGATCACCAACAACTACCTCAACCGGCATTCGCTCCCGACATCAGGCTGGAGCTACTCCACTTTCAGTTATGGTTTCAGTCTCACTTTCTGGAGCCGGCTGGAAGTGGGCTATGTATGCACCATTTTTGACGGGTCCAAGGTTCCCGGGGCTACGGGGAGGGCCAGGATAATGTTCAACCAGGACCGTCATTTCCTCGGCCGTTTCCAGATTCTGAAAGAAGGGGAGTTCGGGCTGAAGTGGATGCCATCGGTGGTGCTTGGCGTCAGTGACCCTACCACGGCGTCTTCCTCCAAAGGATATTTGGGTGCCGATGTCGAGGGAGACGGCAACGGGTATTTCAATCGCAACTACATCGCGGCGACCAAGCATTTCTCCACATCATGGGGGGAGGTGGGCGCCCACCTGGCGTACCAGTACAACAGGAGGAACGACTATCATATCAACGGCCCGGCAGCCGGGGTGACATTCACTCCCGGGATATTGTGCGACAGGGCTATACTTGACGAGGTCCGTTTCATCGCCGAATATGACGCGCGCACATTCAATATCGGATTCATAGCCTCCGTCTGGGAGAACCGTTTTGAAGCAATGTTCGAACTTCAGGCCTGCAAATGGGTCAATTTCGGACTCAGATATAAATTAGGACTCAAATAACAATCTAATCTGTGTACAGTATGAAAAAAATCCTGTTCGCCATCGCGGCCCTGTCCGCATTGTCAGTACCTGCTTTTTCGCAGCAGGCGTTCAACAGTCTGTCTTTCGGCATCGAGGCCGGCACCACGGGTGTAGGCATCCAGCTGGCCATGCCTCTGGTCACCGACCATATAGTTCTGGTCGCCGGATTCAACGCGCCTTCTCTGAATTTCAACACGAGTTTCAAGGTGGATATGGAGCAGGTCAACACGAGTCTCGAGACGGTCAACTCCAACCTGCAGGCGGCCGGGCTTCCTGACAGGATCAACACCCGCTTCGACGATGTCGATCTGGGGACGTCCGCTGCGCTCAACCTGAGCACGCTCAAGGCCGCCCTGGAGCTCTACCCGTTCAAAAGGTCCTCTTTCCATATCACGGCCGGGGTGTTCTACGGGATGAACGACACTTTCATCTCAGCCGTCGCCACCTCGGACAAGACCTTCTGGAGCAATTACAAGGACATCCAGGCGGAAGTCGCCGCCATCAACGAGAAATATAAGGACGAGCCGGGATATACGCCGGCGGACATAAGCTCCATCCGCGCGAGTGTCAACGGACACACCTACGAGGTGAAGGAGCATGACGGCGCGGGACGTGTCGATATGAATCTTGTCCTGCCGCGTGTCCGCCCTTATGCGACCATAGGCTTCGGGCGCAGCATGCCTAAGGGGCATTTCAGCTTCCAGGGAGATCTGGGTGTGTTCTATGCCCGTCCGGAAATATCATCACCCAACGAGGTGGAGTTTGACCCGTCTGCGGAGGATCTGCTTAAGGATCTCCCCGGCGTGTCGCCGGACCGCCTGTGCTTCTGGCCCATGCTTTCACTTCGCCTGATTTATAAGATATTCTGATGTCCGCAGGCTTTGCACGGGCCGCATTCCTGACGGCCGCCCTCTGTCTCGTGGCTCCCTTTTTTGCAAGGGGGGCGTATTACTGCACAAGGGAGGGGGCCGTACTCACTTACGAGAGGAGGGAGGCGGATTCCGGCAAGCTCAAATGGAAACACGAACTCAGCGTCCTGAGGTCCGCTGCCGGTCCTGACGGGACGCTTCGCGTTGAGTGCTCTTCGCTTTTTACCGGCCGCAGGGGCAAGGTCCTCAACGGAGGACGCGTCCTGTATGCCGCGGAAGTTCTTCCGGGAGGGGATGTCTGCGCCGACCCGTCGGAGGCGTTGAAATCCGTGCTCGGCAATTATCTGCCGGGCCGCGGCATCTCAACTGTCCCTGCCCGTTCCGTGCTTCCGGCCGTGCTCTCGGCCGGAGAGGTCCTGCCCGACCTGCAGTTCAGCGTGTCGGCGATGGGCATGACCTGGCGGGTCCGTGTCACGGAGCGCAAGGTCCTCCGCTTTGAAAGGATAGTGACGCCCGCCGGGACCTTCGACTGCCCCGTGGTTTCGGAACACAAGATCGAACGCGGCCCGGGACGCAACCGCGAGACCACGGCGCTGACATGGTATGCTGAGGGTGTCGGGATGGTCCGGCACGACACCTATGACAAGTCCGGCCGCCTGCTGACCAGTGAAGTGCTGAAAAATATCCGTTGACAGCTGTATGATTAGCAAGATCAAGATACTTTCCGTCTTTGCCGCCATTCTGCCGGCCCTCTTCTTCTCCGCACCGGAATGCGCGGGGCAGGATGCGGACGGCCTTTGCGAACTCGTGGTCCGGCGGCTTGTCGAGGCCGGCTATGCGAATGTCCGCTATGCCGCCGGCGATGACATGGTGGTGTTCACGATAGAGAACGACTCGTATAAGCTCCCCGCGGAAGGTTTCTCCCGTGCCTGCCGGATAGTCGAGGGGGCGGGACTCCTGCAGGACAAGAAGGTTGAAATCATCGGGACTCATTACCAGGTGCCGGAAATCACCCTGTCCTATTCTCCGGAGGCCGGGACGTGGCGCGCGACAAGGCGTCTTGACGAGGGCTGGGACATGGTGCGCGGAGAGGAGAATCACAACGGGTCGTTTGGCAAGGTGGACATAGTGATATATCCGCAGGTCTCGCTCAAGAATCTCATCATCAATCAGGTTTACCAGTCTCTCTGGCAGCTCAATCCGGCCCTGGAGGTCTCGCTCTGGCCCGGCATGAAATTCAGCTACCAGATGACCTTACCTATATATAATGATGGCTACGGCTCTCTCGCCTCCCGGGTCCATCCCGGGATGATCACGCTGTCGCAGAGGTTCAGGGACCCGTGGCACCTGAATGTCACCGGCAAGCTCTCCGCCGGCGTTTTCTCCGGCAACCGTTACGGTGCGGCCCTGGAGATGATGTACTATTTCCCGAATGAACGCTTCTCTCTTGACGCTCAGCTCGGGGTGCTGGCGAACTGCTATTGGGAGGGTTTCAAGTTCCACTACAGCAGGGATATGTACTTCCGCTGGAATGTGGCCGCGAATTATTACTGCCCGCCTCTCGGCACGCAGTTCACCCTGCGCCTGCAGAAGTTCCTGCTCGGCGACGTGGGACTCAAATACGAGATGATACGCCATTTCAGGCATTGCTCCACCGGACTTTACGCGGAGAAGGCACGCTCCGCCCAGCTGAATGTCGGCTTCCGCTTCCAGATAGCCCTTCCACCGTACAACCAGAAACGCCGCGGCTATATCCCGCGGGTCAGGACATCAGGCCAGATGGGCATGTCGTACAACGCCAACAACGAGCAGTACTACTATAAGGAGTTCCGCACCGAGGCGTCGGACAACATAATGAGCAAGAATCAGTTCAACCCATACTTCATTGAGAGTCAACTGGATTTCATACAATAAAAAAATAATTTTTTTTTGCTTTCTTTCAGAATTAGATTATATTTGCTTTTTGAATGGAGAAATGGCGTTTTGCGTCCATGGCTTCATAAGGTAAGAATTATTAATGTTTAATGTTTAATATTCACTTTTGTAAGATGAAAAAACTTTTATCGCTTATCGCGTTAGCCGGCATCTTCGCTGCCTGCCAGCCGGAAGAGCTCAAGACCGCATTCGAAGTTGCGAATGCTGAGGCTACAATCAATGTGAGGGTTGTGGACATCAGGACTGGTGCCACACCCGCTTCTGGCGCTATCGTCAAGGCTTCCGACGGTACCGTGTCCGGCAATGTTGTCAAGGTTGTCGGCAGCCCGGCCCTTGCAGCAAAGTCTGTGACTGTAACTGTAGACTATCTCGCTGAGTACATGAGCGCAACTCAGTCAAAGTCCGAGACTGTCGCTATCGCTGCCCTCCGCGCCGGCGGAAAGGCTTCTTACGATGTAACTGTCATCGTAGGCTACCCTGATTCAGACTACACCTTCACCTATAAGGAGACGGCTGCGGGTACGAAGACCACTTCTGTCGAGTACTTCAAGCCTAGCGATTCACACGCCGAGACTCTGACTCATGACGGCGGTCTCTGGGTAAGGAACAACTCCGAGTTCATCCTCACCGGTGATGTCGCATGGAGCTCATACAACGGTGCAGTCGCCACTGTCAAGTCTTCCGAGACCGCATACGACTCCCTCGTGAAGTCTTACGCTGACGCATTCACCTACAACTATGCCGGCGGCAAGTTCGTAGCCACCCCGATGGCTCCGCTCCACCTTCAGGTTTCCGCATACTGCCTCTACACCGCATACCAGCAGTACACCAAGGTTGCTGACAAGGAGTACACAGTGTATGCTGAGAAGGCAGGCGTCAAGCCGTTTGTGATCGGTGTCATCACCGTCAACTCCATCGAGTCTTCAGCTGCTGAATATAAGGAGATGGCTGACCCTAACGCTCACGGACACTATGTATATGGCCACGGCCACGCTCACGGTGCAGGCACCGACAACGCAGGTGGCGGAATCGTTATCCCTGAGTAGTCCAGACGTCCTTTGTTAAACGAAAAAACGGATTAAAGATATGAAACTTAAAGTTATCGCATTGTCTATCGCAATGACTGCGGCCTGCGTTGCCGCAAATGCTCAGGCAAGCTCTAAGTGCAATGACGTCTTCGTGGGTGTCGGTGCCGGTATCGCCTCACCTCTCACCCCGGGCTTCAACACTCCTGCATTCTATGCAAATCTTCAGGTCGGCAAGTACATCACTCCGGTATGGGGTGTGCGCGGTGTGATCGGAGGACCTTTCCTCTCACTTGATGCCAACGACGGCAACGCCACTCTCGCTGACGGTTCTGTAAAGGCTTTCAAGAACAAGACTTTCGGTGAACTCAATGTTGACGGAATGTTCAGCATCACCAATCTGTTCGCCAAGGATCTCTCAAAGTTCAACGTATATCTCTTCGCTGGTCCTACCATGAACTTCTCAAGCGTAGGAAGCGAGTTCGTAAACCCTGACGATCAGGCTGCTGACGTGTTCCTCGTACAGGAAAGCGATGATCTCAAGGTTCGTCTCGGCGCTACCGCCGGTCTTGGTCTCGCATACGACATCACCAAGGCTTTCGCCCTCGGAGTTGAGGCCCGCTTCGGCATTACCCCTTCAATCTTCGGTGATGCTGACGCATACCGCAAGGCTGCCGGAACCACCCGCATCGCTCTCAACGGTGTGTGGACCATCGGTGGCAAGCGTGGCAAGGTTGCCCGTGCAGCTGCCGCTGCAGCAGAGGCCGGCTACATCTCCAAGGAGGCTGCCGAGGCTCTCGCAGCTGAGGCTGTCGCCAAGAATCCTAAGATCGTAGAGAAGATCGTTGAGAAGGAAGTTGTCAAGCAGGTCGAGAAGCTCGTCAACAACGAGGTTCCTTCATCTACCGCAATCTTCTTCGAGATCGGCAAGGCGAACCTCACCAGCAAGGACAAGGCTCGTGTCAAGCTCTATGCTGAGGCTATCAACAACACCAAGGACAACAGCGTATATGTTGTCAACGGCTATGCTGACAAGAAGACCGGCAGTGTCAGGACCAACCAGAGGCTTTCTGAGAAGCGTGCTGAGACTGTTTACAAAGCTCTCGTCGAGGCCGGTGTTGATCCGAGCAGACTCGAGAAGCAGGCATTCGGCGGTGTTGACGCCCTCTTCTTCAACAACGACGTCCTGTCTCGTACCGTCATCATCAAGAAGAAGTAATCCGCGAGGATTCAGTCTATATGGAAAGGCTCTGGGGTTTGCCCTCAGGGCCTTTCTTTCGTCTTTGGGTACGGTCTGTGATATTTTGTCCCGAATCACGGTCCCGGCACCGGAAAATCAAAACAAATTTATTATATTTGCGAACAATGTATTGCGGGGCAGCCCTATGCGTGACGATATAAATGAACTCAGGTCAAATATCGCAAGGCTGATAGCCTTGTACGAAGCGGAGAAGCAGAGAGCGGACTCTCTCGCGTCGAAGCTTTCGGTCAGCGAGGGCGAGATCCTGAAGTACAGGGAGCAGATTACTGATTTGAACCTTCAGATAGATAATCAGCGGCTGATGAGCGCTTTCCTTGCGGGGGGAGACAGAGAGCAGGCGAAGGAGCGGATAAGCCGTCTGATCCGGGAGATTGACAAATGTATAAAACTCTTGGAGAGCTGATATGGGGCAGAGCGTCAAACTGAAGATAGCCGGCAAGGAGTATTCCCTTACGGCGGCCTCCGAAGAGCAGGAGCAGCTGATGCGTCTCGCAGCCCGAGATGTGAACGAGATGCTGGACAGGTTCAACGAACGGTTCGTGGAGACGGATATGGTGGACAAGTTCGCGTTCGTCGCTGTCCAGGAGGCTGTAGGGAAGTTTTATATGAAGGCAAAGCTCTCCCAGATGGGAGGAGAAGTGGATGCACTCTCTTCGGAATTGGGAGCATATTTGGAGGAAGCTGATAAAAGATAGCCGTCAGGCCCATCTTCTGAAAACAACAAGTTCTTCGGAACAGGGTCTACTCGGTCCGGGGAAGGCAGGCCCGCCAGACGGGAAGCCTGATACAGAACGGAGCCCAAATCTTATTCAGAGGTTTTTCTGAAAGTTCGGCTGACGGCTTTTTGGATACAGTGTCTGCGCATGTTGATGTGCGGGCACTGTATTTTGTTGATTATTGTTTAATTATATATATGTTATGTTGATATACTATATTATTGCGGCGATTGCCGGCGCGGCTATAGGTGTGGGAGTGTATATGTTCGTATCCCGCAAAGTGTCGGCAGGAAAGGCCGACGCCATCATAGAGAAAGCGAAGAATGAGGCCGAGAACCTCAAGCAGCAGAAGATCCTCCAGGCGAAGGAGAAGTTCCTCCAGCTCAAGAGCGAGCACGAGAAGGAGGTCAATGCCAAGAATTCCGAGCTCCGCGACCGTGAAAACAACATCAAGTCCCGCGAGGGACAGCTCAATCAGCAGGCCGGCGAACTCAACCGCAGGCAGCGCGACCTCGAATCCCAGAAAGGACAGCTCAACGCCCAGAAGCAGAAGCTTGACGCCAAGCTTGAGGAGTGCGAGAGGGTGACGGCCCAGGTCAACAAAGAGCTTGAGAATGTGGCCGGCATGAGCGCCGAGGAAGCCAAGAAGATGCTCGTGGAGAACATGAAGGCCGAGGCCCGTTCAGAGGCCCAGGCCTATATCAACGACACGATGGACGAGGCCAGGCTCAATGCGGCCAAGGAGGCCAAGCGCATCGTGATCAACACCATACAGCGTACCGCCACGGAGACGGCCATCGAGAATGCCGTGACCACGTTCCCTATCGAGAACGATGAGGTCAAGGGACGCATCATCGGCCGGGAGGGACGTAACATCCGTGCTCTTGAGGCGGCCACGGGAGTGGAAATCGTCGTGGACGACACGCCTGACGCCATCCTCATCTCGGCTTTCGACCCTGTACGCAGGGAGATTGCGCGTCTGTCCTTGCACCAGCTCGTCATCGACGGCCGTATCCATCCCGCACGTATCGAGGAAGTCGTGGCCAAGGTGAGCAAGCAGCTTGAGGACGAGATACTGGAGACCGGCAAGAGGACCTGCATAGATCTCGGCATCCACGGGCTCAACATCGAGCTTGTCAAACTTATCGGGCGTATGAAGTACCGTTCTTCTTATGGTCAGAACCTTCTTCAGCACTCGCGTGAGGTCGCCAACATATGCGCCATAATGGCCGCTGAACTCGGCCTCAACCCTAAAGTGGCCCGCAGGGCCGGTCTCCTTCATGATATCGGCAAGGTGAGCGAAAGCGAGCCGGAATACCCTCACGCCATACTCGGCGCCAAGCTTGCTGAGCAGTACAAGGAGCGCCCTGAAATCTGCAACGCCATCGGCGCCCACCATGAGGAGATGGAGATGACTTCGATCTATGCTCCTCTCGTGCTTGTGGCCGACGCCATCTCCGGTGCCCGTCCGGGAGCCCGCAGGGAAGTCATCGAGTCGTACATCAAGCGCCTCAAGGGAATGGAGGATCTTGCCGCGTCATATCCGGGAGTCACCAAGTCATACGCCATCCAGGCGGGACGCGAACTCCGTGTCATCGTCGGGGCCGAGGAGGTTTCCGACGAGCAGGCCGCCCGTCTGTCCGTTGACATCGCCCAGCGCATCCAGGACGAGATGACCTATCCAGGACAGGTCAAGATCACCGTCATCCGTGAAACCCGTTCAGTGGCGATAGCCAAGTAGAGTCATGGTAGGGCTTCTGATATCATTGTCCCTGCTCCAGGTCACGCCTAACGTGACCTGGAAGTCCGAGGTCAAAGAGTCTCCGTCCGGCAGCCAGATTGTGCTCACCGGAGATATCCGCAAGGGTGTCGACCATGTCTACGGCACGGTGGACATCTCTTCCTGTCAGGGCAACGACTGCTTCTCTCCGGAGGAGTTCGAGTTTGACCATTATCTCAAGTCTGCGTCAGTGCCTTCTTTCGGGGCTCCGTCTTCTTCCGTCAGGGCTGCCGCACCTGTGGCTGCGCCCGCCCGGGAGGTTGTGGAGGCTTCTCCAGCTCCGGCCGAGCAGGGGTCGCGGGCCTCGCTGTGGTCTCTGATACTTGAGGCGATACTCTGGGGCTTTGCGATGCTCCTGACGCCTTGCGTGTTCCCTATGGTGCCGATGACCGTCTCCTTCTTCATGAAGGGGAGCGAGACTCCCGCCAAGGGCCGTTTCAAGGCGTTCATGTATGGGCTTTTCATAGTCCTGCTCTATACTGTGCCGATTTCCCTCATCATCGGTGTGACATGGGTTGTCGGGGGGAGCGGCGTCACGGCTGACATCTTCAACTGGCTTGCCACGCATTGGCTGCCTAACATCATCTTCTTCTTGGTGTTCATGGTGTTCGCCGCCAGCTTCTTCGGCGCTTTCGAGATCACCCTGCCGTCCAAGTGGACCAACGGGGCGGACCGGAAGAGCGACGGAAAGGGACTCGGGGGGATTTTCTTCCTTGCCCTGACTCTGGTGCTCGTGAGCTTCAGCTGCACCGGCCCGATAGTGGGCACGGTTCTCATCAAGAGCACGCAGGGCGAGTTCTGGGCTCCTATGGTCACCATGCTTGCGTTCAGCGTGGCCTTCGCCCTGCCGTTCACCTTGCTCGCGCTTTTCCCGTCTCTGCTCAAGAAGCTCCCTAAGAGCGGGGGATGGCTCAACTCCGTCAAGGTCGTGCTCGGCTTTGTCGAGGTCGCCCTCGGACTGAAGTTCCTCAGCGTCGCGGACCAGACATATCACTGGCATATACTTGACCGGGAAGTGTACTTGGCTATATGGATTGTCGTGTTCTCGCTTCTCGGGCTGTATCTGCTCGGTAAGCTGCGTTTCCGCAATGATTCGCCGATGGAGTATCTTTCTGTCAAGAGGCTTGTCATGTCGATCATCTGCTTCGCGTTCGTGGTATATATGATCCCGGGCATGTGGGGAGCGCCGCTCAAGGCTCTCTCCGGCTACCTGCCGCCGTTGGAGACTCAGGATTTCGTGCTCTCGCAGTCTGTGTCCGCCGTCCCGGCCGGGCAGGATGAAGCGTCTGATGACGGGATGCTGACGCTCGCGCACGGCCTGAAGGCATACGACAATGTGGATGACGCCCTGAAGGCGGCTTCTGCGAGCGGCAAGCGCGTGTTCGTGGACATAACGGGCCACGGTTGCGTGAACTGCCGGGAGATGGAGGCGCGCGTGTGGTCTGACCCTGCGGTGCTCCGCTCCCTGAAGGAGGACTTCGTGATAGCGGCCCTGTATGTGGATGACAAATCCAGCCTGCCTGAGTCGAGGTGGATGACCAACGACAGCGGCCGGGTTCTCAAAGAGGTGGGGAGAGTCAATTCCTATATCGCCCTCAAGCGCTTCGGCGTGAATTCCCAGCCTAATTATTTCATACTGGATTCCGGCGGGAATATCCTCAAAGGCCCGAGGGCCTACAATCTGGATATCGAAGCTTATCTGGATTTCCTCTCTGAATAACGGTTTAGTAAGCGACAACTTATTTTTTGCCGCTTACTTATAAAAAGCCGGCCCTGCAAGCGATGCGGGGCCGGCTTAATCATTATAGGGAAGTCGTCAGATTGAGGATATCATCCTTGTGAACAGGTCTGACATCCGTTCTGCCGCGAGGTCGGCCTGTTTGACGACATCGTCTCCATCGTTGAAGTTCTTCTCCACATTGAGGAAGTTGGACTTGTTGGTGACGACTGACATCCCGAAGACCTTGATCCCCGAGTGACGTGCCACTATCACCTCCGGTATGGTGGACATTCCGACCAGGTCAGCGCCTACCGAGTGGTAGAAGCGCACTTCCGCCGGCGTCTCGTAGGTAGGTCCCGTGCTGCCGAAATAGACCCCCTTCTTGACAGGGATGTCCATCTCGTTGCAGATGCTCTCCGCGAGCGCCTGCAGCTTGAGGTCGTAGGCGCATGTCATGTCCGGGAACCTCGGGCCGAACTCGTCGAGGTTCGGGCCGATCAGCGGATTCGGCATCAGGTTGATGTGGTCCCGTATGATGACCAGGTCTCCGACCTTGTAGTCAGGGTTGCAGGCCCCGGCGGCGTTGGAGACGAAAAGATACTTGACGCCCAGCGTCTTCATCACCCGTATTCCTATGGTAACGAGGTCCATAGGGTAACCCTCGTAGTAGTGGAAGCGGCCTTGCATGGCTATGACCTGCTTGCCTCCGAGTTCTCCGAAAATGAAGTTCCCCTTGTGCCCGACGGCTGTCGATACGGGGAATCCCGGGATTTCACGGTAAGGGATGACCGTCCGGTCTCCGATTCTGTCGGCGAGCCTTCCGAGCCCGCTTCCGAGCACGATCCCGAATTCCGGGATTCGGCCACCGATAACTGAGCTTATGTGGTCGGCGGCATCGTGGATTCTTTTGAGTCTGTCGTCCATATGCTAACTTTTGTTTATTCTTGAAAGTACCTTGCGGGCTTGTGCCAGTATCTCTTTCTCCCCGTCTATCTCCCTGTGTCTCATGAGGAAGCGCCCGTTGCAGATGACAGAGTCGATGCAGTCGGAATGCGCCGAATAGATGAGGTTCGCGAGGAAACTCCCGTCGGAGAGGAAGAATGTGTTGTCCGTGTCGATGATGCTGATGTCTGCGGCGGCACCTTCTTCTATCCTGCCGCCGTTGAACTTGAGCGCCTTGGCCCCGTTGATGGTAGCCATGTCCATGAGCTCGGTCAGCGGGAGGGCGGACGGGTCTTCTCTCCAGGCTTTCTGGAAGATGGCGCTGTTCTTCATGGCCTCCAGCATGTCGAGGTTGTTGGACGATGCGCAGCCGTCCGTGCCGATGCACAGGTTGACGCCCGCGTCTCTCATCTCATTGTAGAGGAAGCGGAAGCCTGATGCGAGCTTGGCGTTGGAGTTGATGTTGTGTACGCAGTGCACCCCCCTCGCGGCGAGTATCTCGATGTCGTGCGGCGTCACCCAGAGGGTGTGCGCGGCGATGACACGCGGCGAGAGAATGCCCAGCCTGTCGAGATATTCCACCGGGGTGAGACCTCCGTGGGCGGCCTTGCAGTCTTCGACTTCTTTGCGCGTCTCGCTGAGGTGTATGTGGAGGTTGAGCCCGTGTTTTTCGGCATAGTCCGAAGCCCAGAGCATCATCTCCTCGCGCACCGAGTAGATGGCGTGGAATGCGATCTCGTAGATGAGTCCCGGGGTGTCGCCGGACAGGAAAGGCGCGCTCTTGGCTTCGCAGTGGGCTTTCTGCCTCTCGGATTCCTCCGGGTCGCCCTTGTCCATTATGTCATAGCCGGTGGCGATGCGGAGCCCCATGTCCGTGGCTGCCCGTACCGAGGAGTCGAAGAACCAGTACTGGTCGTTGAAGGTCGTGGTCCCCGTGCGGATCATCTCTATGCAGGAGACCTTGGTCGCCCAATAGATGTACTCCGCGTCGAGGTTCTCCTCCGCCTTCCAGATGGTGTCGAGCCATTCCGGGAACAACATGTCCTCCCCGATGCCCCTCATCAGGGACATGGGGGAGTGCGTGTGCATGTTCACGAATCCCGGTATCGCGACCTTGCCGGAACAGTCCATTATCTCGATGTCTCCGGCCAGATCCCAGTCGGCACACGAGCCGGAAGGCTCAATCTTGGATATCAGACCCTTGCGTATCAGTATGTCTTTCCTTGAGCCCTCTAAGGTGATGTCCTTGAGAAGAATGGCGCCCATTAAAGATCTTCGAATTCGAAATCTGAGCCGTCTTCCGCGCTCCTCTGAGGAATCTCGCCGTGGAAGCAGTTGTCCTTGATGTAGGCGATCACGTCGCCCAGCCCTTCAGCGAATTTCTCGAAGTCCTCCTTGTAGAGGAAAATCTTATGCTTGTCGTAGGTGTAGCTCCCGTCGGAGTTGGTCCTGCGCTTGCTTTCCGTTATCGTAAGGTAGTAGTCCTTGTTGCCCTTAGTGGACTTCACGTCAAAAAAGTATGTACGTTTCCCCGCCCTGACGGGCTTGGAGAAAACATCCTCTCCGTCGCGGCTGTCAAACCTGGACCGATCATAATCATCTCTGTACATAACAACTTTTTATTGTTTTAGCTTTGCAAAATTAGAACAATTTATGGATTACTTGCTATCTTTGTACGTTAATTTTTGTTTGAAAGTATGCTCAACCGAAGAATTCTCCGTACAAAGGTATTCAAGACCATATACAGTTACGCGGAAAATCCCGGTATGACCCTCAAGGAGGCCGAGGCCACTCTCGGACTTGCCTGCGAGTCGACCAGAGACCTGTATCTGTTTCTCCTCTCTGTCGTCGGCCCTCTCACCGATGAGGCCAGGTCCCGCATTGAGGCCGCGAGGGCGAAGTTCAACCCCACGGAAGAGGAGCTCAACCCCAATCTGAAGTTCGTCAACAACCATATCGCCCCTCTGCTTGCGGGCGACCCGGATTTCGTGAAACTCATCTCGAAGAAGAAACTCTCCTGGGCGCAGCACGACGTGCTTATCCGCCGCCTGTACGAGAGCATCCGTGAGCGCAAGTATTTCAAGGATTATCTCGACAGCCACGAAAGCGGCCTCAAGGAGGACGCCAAGCTGTGGGTGAAGATATTCGAGCGGGAGTTCGAGGACAACCCTGACCTCTGCGACATCCTCGAAGAGATGTCCATCTACTGGAACGACGATCTCGGCTATGCGCTGAGCTGGTGCTGCCGCTCCGTACGCAGCCTCGGTGACGGGGACAGGTGGAACCTGCCGCCGCTCTACCAGAGTTCGCTTTCCGGCAAGGAGAACTATTCGGACGACCGCCAGTTCTCCCTGTCGCTTTTCAGGACGGCCTATGCCGGGTTCGAGCGCTTCTCCGCCAGTGTGGCCGAGTTGACGCCGAAGTGGAACCGCGACCGTCTCTGTCTGACAGACCTTGCCCTCATCGTGTGCGGCGAGGCGGAGGCCGAAGCCTTCCCGCAGACGCCGGTGAGGATAATAATCAACGAGTATGTGGAGATTTCCAAATACTACAGCACGCCGGACAGCAGCGGTTTTGTCAACGGCCTGCTGGATAAACTGATAAATAAACACTAACAATTAGATTAAAATGATTTCAACCGTTTTACAGACTGCCGCACCGGCAGCAAGCTCTGCGGCAGGTTCTGCGAGCATGTGGATAATGCTTATCCTGATCTTCGTGGTGATGTGGTTCTTCATGATCCGCCCTCAGCGCAAGCAGCAGAAGGCTCTTGAGGAGATGCGCCGCTCCCTGAAGAAGGGGGACAAGGTGGTGACCGCAGGCGGCATCTACGGCGTCGTGGCCGACCTTGACGAGCGCACCGTGCTCATGAAGGTTGACGGCGAGGTCAAGCTCCGCGTGGACAAGTCCTCCATCCAGAAGGATATGTCAGACCAGGCTCCGGCCCAGCCTCAGCAGAAGAAGTAGTCAGCAGTGAAGAGCCATTGGGTACAGCTTCTGCTATGCCTTCTGTTCTCAGCCGGCATCTGGCTTATTCACAATCTGTCCCAGACGTATGTGAACATAGTCAGCATGCCGGTTGTGGCTGAAAGCAATCTGCCCGGCCATGCCGGCGTGTCATCTTCCGACGCGACGATAACGGCTCAGGTCAAGGCTACCGGTTTCCGGCAGGCCAAGCTCTCGCGCCGCCACCGCCGTCCGGGGCGCGTCGTGTTCGACGCCGCGGATTTCCGGCAGGAGGGGGACAACCTGTTCATGATACCTGTATCCAATCTTTATAAATACGTCTCCTCCATATTCGGTGACGGGGTCTCCGTGGAGTCGTTCGTCTCCGAGGCCCCGAGGTTCGTCTTCCAGGAGGTGGGGTACCGGAAAGTCCCTGTCCGCAAGGTACAGGCCCTGACTTTCGAGCCGCAGTATATGCCGCTCCACCCGATGAGCGTGACTCCTGACTCCGTGCTGGTGTACGGGGAGCCTTCCAGACTCGAGAGCATCGACTACATCCTGACGAGGCCGATAGACCTCTGGGGGCTCAGGTCAAGCGTCCACGGGACGGTCAAGCTTGAAGTCCCTTCGGGCGTGAGGCTTTCCGACACGGAAGTCGTCTATTCGATGGAGGTGTCCCGCTATGTGGAGAAGAGCGTCGAGGTGGAGATACAAACGCGGAACGTGCCGCGAGGCCAGGAACTGGTCGTGTTGCCGTCCATGGCTGAGGTTGTCTTCAGGATGGTTTTCCCGGCCGGATCCGACCCGTCGGAGAAGGCTGTGTTCTATGTGGATTACGATGATTTCGCCGGTTCCATCACAGGACGCTGCATCCCGAAGGCGGAAGGGCTTTCTTCTGCGGTGATATCCTGGAAGATGTCGCCGGAGGCGTTTGACTGCATCGTAAGGGCTTCCGCACAATGACGACCACCGTCCTTGTCACCGGGCCCATAGGCAGCGGAAAGTCGGAGCTGTGCAGGTATCTCGCCTCGCTCGGCTGGCCCGTATATGATTGTGATTCACGCACTAAGGCCCTGTATGCCTCCGTTCCGGGCTTGAAGGCCCGAATCGAGGAGGCCTTGGAGATAGAATGGAAAGACATCGGCGTCATATTCACTGACGCGGGCCGCCGGGCCAGGCTTGAGAGCATCGTCTATCCTCTGGTGGCGGAGGACATAGTGAAGTGGAAGGCCGGGCAGTCTTCGAGACTGCTGTTCGTCGAGTCCGCCATCGCTATGGACAAACCCCAGTTCGACGGGCTGTACGACAAGGTGCTCCTTGTGACCGCCGGCCATCTGTTGAGGGAGGGGAGGAATCCCGCCGCCGCCTTGCGCGGCGCTTTGCAGACCTTTGACCTGTCCCGCGTGGACTATGAGATAGAGAACAATTCAAGTATAGAAGATTTACATTTAAAAACAGACAAGTTATTATGCAGACTGATTTGAGCAAGATATTGGCTGTCGCAGGACAGCACGGACTTTTTGAATATGTGGCTCCGGCCCGCAACGGCGCCATCGCCGAGAGCCTCTCCGACAGGAAGAGGACGAGTTTCGGGGCGTCAAGCCGCATCACTTCCCTCGCTGACATCGCCATCTACACAAGCGAAGGCGAGATGAAGCTCGCCGAGGTCTTCCACGCCGTCAAGGACGCTCTTGGAGATGCTCCGGCCCCGTCACCCAAGGCGCCGGAGGCGGAGGTGACCGCTCTCTTCAAGAAGGCCGTGCCGAACTATGACGCAGACCGCTTCTATCTTTCGCACATGCGCAAGGTGCTTGACTGGTATGACCAGATCGTGAAGTACGCTTCTCTTGATTTCGTGAAGGAAGATGAGCAGCAGGGCGCAGAGGAAGCGGCTTAGGGCTGTCACCCTCGGCTGTTCCAAAAACACGGTAGATACGGAGCATCTGCTCGCGCAGTTGCCTCCCGAGGAATTCGAGATTGTCGGGGACGGCCCGGTCGACTGTCTGCTCGTCAACACCTGCGGCTTTATCGGCGATGCCAAAGAAGAGTCCGTCAATGCGGTACTTGAGGCTGTAGCCGCCAAGAGCAGGGGAGAGGCCGCCGCGGTGATTGTCTTCGGCTGCCTCTCGCAGCGTTACGGGGCTGAGCTCAAGGAGGAGATTCCAGAAGTTGACGCGTGGTTCGGAGCGAGGGAGATCGCCCCTGTGCTGCGCCATCTCGGGGTGGAGCCGGGCAGTTCTGCGCCGCGCCGGCTTGCTCCCGGCAAGGGTTATGCCTATCTGAAAATCTCGGAGGGCTGCGACAGGAGGTGCTCGTATTGCGCCATACCGTTCATCCGCGGGGCGCACCGCTCCGTGCCGATGGAGGAGCTTGTAGGGGAGGCCCGCATGCTTGCCGAAGGGGGAGTCAAGGAGCTGATTCTCATAGCTCAGGACACGACATACTACGGGCTTGACCTCTATCGCCGGAGGGCCCTTGCCGAACTGATAGGCAGGCTTTCGGAGATCGACGGCATAGAGTGGATCCGGATCCACTATTCGTATCCGGCCGATTTCCCGGAGGACGTGCTTGAGCAGATGGCCGACAACCCGAAGGTGTGCAAGTATCTGGACATCCCGTTGCAGCACATCTCAGACGGGGTGCTGGACAGGATGCACCGCAATGTGGACGGGGCCTGGACGCGGGAGCTCATCTCACGGCTGCGCAGCCGCGTGCCCGGGGTGGTGCTCCGGACCACCATGATAGTCGGACATCCCGGAGAGACGGAGGAGCAGTTCTCCGAGTTGCTCGAGTTCGTGCGCGAAGCCCGTTTCGAGCGCCTCGGCGCCTTCACCTACTCCGAGGAGGAGGGCACTTACGATGCCGACCATTTCAAGGATGACGTGCCGCAGGAGGAGAAGCAGAGCCGCCTCGACAGGCTCATGTCCCTCCAGAGCGACATTTCTTACAGCTACAACCAGTCACGGATAGGCTCTGTGGAGCGTGTTCTCGTGGACGAGGTGATGCCGGACGGCACTCTCGTGTGCCGCAGCCAGTACGAAAGCCCGGATGTCGACGGGGAGATCCTTGTGAGGGGCGCTTCCGTGCCGGTGGGTGAATTCATCACCGTCAAGATCACCGGAGCCGAAGAATATGACCTGGAAGCAGAGCGGATTCTCTGATTTCTTGTTATATTTGCGTTGTACTGAAACACCTTTTATGACCGACAATGACCGCTTGATAGACCTTGACAAGGTCGTGGCGATGAAATTCAAGGGCAAGAAGATACCCCGTTTCGTCGTCAACCGGCTCAAGAAGTTCATTCATCAGGACTTCCTGAATTCAATCCTCTCCGATGACTCCGAGGGGGTGGAGTTCTGTGAGCACACCCTCCGGAGCATGAATGTCACCCTTGAGGTGGAGGGGCTTGAGAACGTGCCCGCTGACGGGACACTCTACACCTTCGCTTCCAACCATCCGCTCGGAGGGGTTGACGGCCTGGCGCTCTGCTCTGTCATCGGACGCAGGTTCGGTGATGTGAAGATGCCTGTCAACGACTTCCTGATGTATATCAAGCCGCTGGAGCCGCTCTTCCTCCCGGTCAACAAGACGGGCGCGCTCGCGCGGAATCTGCCCGCCATGCTGGACGCCGCCTTCCGTTCCGGGGACCAGATCCTGATTTTCCCGGCCGGGATATGTTCCCGCAGGATTGACGGCAAGGTACAGGATCTTCCGTGGACCAAGACATTCATCACCAAGAGCAAGGCTACCTCCCGTGCGGTGGTGCCGGTCCGCTTCGTCGGTGAGAATTCGGGGCGTTTCTATCGGGTCGCGAATCTCTGCAAGTTCCTGAAGCTGAAGTTCAACTTCGCGATGCTCTATCTCCCGGACGAGATGTACCGGGCGCGCAACGCGCATTTCAAGGTGATTTTCGGGAAACCGGTGCCGGCCGAGACCTTCGACGGCAGCAGGACGCCTCTCCAGTGGGCGGCGTATATGAGGGAAAAGGTTTATCAATTGCATTGAGAATATGGAGAAGATCATTGACCCCGTGAGCGTCAGCCTGCTCAAGGCAGAACTCACACCTGACAAGAAGCTTTGCGACACCAACAAGGCGGGCAACGAGATCTATGTCATCGACGGCGACGATTCTCCCAATGTGCTGCGCGAAGTGGGCCGCCTGCGTGAGGAGTCGTTCCGGCAGGCCGGGGGCAGTTCCGGCCTCTCACTTGACCTTGACGAGTTCGACACCATGGACAGCCCTTACCGGCAGATTGTCATCTGGGACCCGTCTGCGGAGGCGATCATAGGCGGATACAGGTATATCCTCGGTCCGGATGTGACCCTGAAGGAGAACGGACAGCCGAATCTCGCCACTTCCCACATGTTCCATTTTTCGGACAAGTTCATCCGTGACTACCTCCCGCATGTGATTGAGCTGGGACGCTCGTTCGTGACTCCTGCATACCAGAGCTCGAAGGCCGGAGCCAAGGCCATATATGCCCTGGACAATCTCTGGGACGGCATCGCGTCCGTGATGATGCAGCATTCCAACATCATCTACTTCTTCGGGAAGATGACGATGTACCCGTCATATGACCGCTCCTGCCGCGACCTGATCCTGCATTTCCTCTGGAAGCATTTCGGGGACGATGAGAACCTCGTCCGTCCGTATCATCCGGTGATGCCTCAGCTGGACGGGCGTATTCTGGACCTGATTCTGCGCGATGATGATTTCAAGACTGATTACCGGAATCTCAAGGATGCCGTGCGCAAACTCGGCTGCGGCATTCCTCCTCTTGTCAATTCGTACATGAACATCTCTCCGACGATGAAGATGTGCGGCACCGCCGTCAACGACGAGTTCTCGGATGTGGAGGAGACGGCTATCCTCGTCTGCTTCAACGAGATGTACGCCGACAAGCGCGACCGTCACAAGGAGCCGTATATCAAGCAGCTGGTGGATAATCTCTTCGAGCGCTTCCCGCAGCTCAACAGGGAGATAGCCGAGAGGCTTTCGCTCCGCAAGGATGAGAAGAGAAGCCAGGCTTTCTCTCACATCATGGAGAAGATAAAAAAGAAATAGGGGAGAGGCCGTAAGCCGGTTTCTGTTTTATTCTGCCATTTATCTTCGCAACCTACCCCCCGGCATCGGATGGGCAGTCCTCATTTGCCGGTATATTTGGTTTTGCAAGTCCCGGTGCCGTACCCGCAAGGCATCGCTGCCTGTGCGTCGTGAGCTCTTGCCTCACGTTTTCACCATCGCCTTTCGGCAGTCATTCTCTGTTACGGCCGACGTAAAGTCGCCTCTACCTGCGCTTTCCGCAGCGGGATGCCCTGTCTTGTCCGGACTTTCCTCTCATTTGAGCGGCAGATCGCCCCTCCCTTATTTCCGTCGGCAAATATACTTTGATTTTGTCACAAAACCTAAACCTGTCCCTTGCCGGTCTCCTGTCTCCCGGACAAGATCATGAACACGATTGCGCCGATGCAGATGACGGCTCCGACGGCGACATTTGCCGTGAACGGCTCTCCGAATGCGACCGTGCCTATGGCTATGGCCGTTATCGGTTCGAACACGCCCAGTACGGCGGTCTTGGTCGGGCCTATGCTTTTGGTAGCCATTGCGAGGGCGAGCAGGGAAACCATTGTCGGCACGAGTCCGAGGCCCAGGAGATCGAGCCAGTCCCTCTTCCCGCTTATGCCCTGGAGGAACTCCCCGCCTTCAGCGAGGTGCTGTACGAGGAATATAAGGGTCCCGGTGGCCAGGGCGTAGAAGGTGATAGTGTGTGCGGAGAGATTTTTCATCTTTCCGGACTGGTTGACAATCACCAGGTAGCCGGCGTAGCTGAGTGCGGACAACCCGGACAGGATGGCTCCCGTGAGATTGAATGCGGCGCTTTTGAGCGGATCCATCAGGATGAACACGCCGACGAGCGTGGCCATTATTGAAATCCATACCTGGCGGCTCGGCTTGACCTTGAGAAACAGCATTATCAGGGCCGTGAACACAGGGTAGAGATAGACCACCGTGGTGGCGAGTCCCGCCGGGATGTAGTTGTAGGCGTCAAACAGGAAGAGGCTGCTGCAGCTGAAGAGCACGCCCAGGATGAGCAGAGTCAGCCGCTGGCTGCGGTCGGTGGCGAAACTCTCGCGCTTGGCCATCATCAGGACCGCCATGAATATGGTGGCGAAGAGGTAGCGGAAGAACAGCACGCTCGATACTGGCGCCCCTCCGGCGAGGAGTTCCTTGCCGAACAGAGGGTTCATGCCGTAGGAGATCCCGGCGATGATTCCGGCCGTGTAGCCTGTAAGTCTGTTGCGCAGTTGCGCGTTGCTGCCCATTATGCCAGTCGTGTACATGTCTTTTTGATGTTTTGGCGGGCCCGCCGGTCCGCTTGTCCTTGTCGTGGGCGTCAGGCCTTGACATTTGCGGCCGCGAATATACGATTTATTTTTCGACGATTGCTATATTTGCAGGGTAGTACAAAAAATAAAACTCTCGATATCACATCGAGAGTTTTAATTCTGATTCTAACCAAAATTTAACCTATGAAAAATCTATTCGACAAGAAATATTGCAATCATCGTGCCAAAGACTGAGAAAACAAATGCGGCAAGGCTGCTTGATGCCGCGAAAATAGAGTATGAACTTATTCCGTATGACTATACGGAAGAGGACCTGTCTGCCCAGCATGTGGCGGCGGAACTCGGGGAGGATATCGAGACTGTGTTCAAGACACTGGTGCTCAGAGGTGACCGCAACGGGTATTTTGTCTGCGTGATGCCGGGCGACCTTGAGGTGGATCTCAAGGTGGCTGCCAGGATTTCGGGCAACAAAAGTTGCGAGATGGTGCATGTCCGTGAGTTGCTGCCGCTGACCGGTTACATCAGGGGAGGCTGCTCTCCGATAGGGATGAAGAAAGCCTTCCCGACCTTCATCTACGAGTCGGCTCTGCTGTTTGACTACATCTACATCAGCGCAGGTGTCCGCGGCCTGCAACTGAAGATAGCCCCCCGGGATCTTATCGACTTTGTCGGCGCGGCGATTTATCCGCTCTAGTCCATTATGGGCGGGGTGACCGACATGGGCCTAGCTGGCGGGTCGGTCATGAGCACACTGCGTATAGGGCCCAGCGGGGCCTCGCCGCCGCATCCGCACACCACCTCACAATAACTCGCATGAAGCCTGCCCCTGCCAGGTGTGAGCCTATTCCGGTGTTTCCGCTGCTACCTGGACCGCCAACCTGCCCCGCGCGGCCCTCTGCGGCTCCCGCCGCTTCCAGGTGTGAGCCTATTCCGGCGTTTCCGCTGCTACCTGCACGAACTATCGCTGGCATACGCGCCTGTGGAACATCTGTCGGCGTGTGGAACACCGCGGTGCGACCAGAGGCGTTTCCACTCACCGCGCCGGTGCTCTGATGAGCACTTCTTAGTCAAGCCGTCGACAGAGTCCTTGTGCTGGGGGGCTCGGGTGACAACACGGGCAACAGTCGGGCGCGAGGAGAGCCTTTACGGGCGAGCTCCCCGCAGCGCCCGACCTGTAGCCGCCGGAGACCGTACATTCCGGCGGCGGTGCCGGCTCAATGGTTCCGTCTGCTGATTTCTGCAACCCTGATATTACTGCTCTCACATGCCGACGGAGATTACCGCTCGCAGCATGGTTGACATTTCTCGGGTCGCGAGACTGTTCGGGCACAATTTCTGCCATCGGCGGTGGCGGATAACACATTGATAATCAAACAAAAGAGCATTTTACCTGTCGGCGAAACCAGACAGGACAAATCATTATTTCGCTCATTATCAGACACTTATCTGCCACCGAGCACATGGTCGCTGTGTGTGTCGTCCTCGTCGGCAGAGGGAGCATCGGGCTTTTGTCAAACAATGCCCCCGCCCGGGCGGCAGTTGATGAGCATTGGCGCGTCTGAGCATCGGCCTTTTGTCCGTGCAAAGGCGCGTTTCGCCGGCCAAAAGGCTCAGGAACACATTTTGTCCGTAGAAATGCTGTTATACCGGACATATTGCCATGTATCGTTGGTGGCATTTTCTGGCGGAAAGTGCCGCGCGTGCCTTGCCCTTCCCGAAGTCCCAGCGTCCGACCTGCCCGTTCTCATTCACTCCCGGAGGAACGCCTCCTGCCAGGCCCTCTGCGGCCACCGTCGCTGCCAGGTGTGAGCCTATTCCGGCGTTTCCGCTGCTACCTGGGCCGCCCACATGCCCTGCAAGGCCTTCTGCGGCTCCCGCCGCTTCCAGGTGTGAGCCGTTTTCGGCTCCTGACCGGCAGGCGGCCGCGGAACTTTGCGTGGCAAATGGTTGCTGGCAGTGACCGGGGGCGGGATGGCGCGCTTGCGCAGCGCCTCAGGGCACGGGGACATGCCCCGGCCACTCCGACTACCAGGCCATGAAGCCCTATATTGACATTGCTGAAAAGACAAAAGTCAATGCCATGCAACTCTTTGAGGAGGAGATGAGCAAATAATTTCCTGATGATTCCAGAAAAATGCATTATCTTCGTAGAAATTTCGTAGAAGATTCGTAGAAACAAATAAAACATATACGCGATGCAGTACCTTACAAGAGAAGAACTCATAGCTAAAATACAAGATATTGAATGGGATGACTTTGAGGCCAAGGCATCCAAGACACAACTACCCACTGATGTGTGGCCAACGGTTAGCTCTTTTTCCAACACCTCCGGCGGGTGGATATTGTGCGGTGTTGCCCAGCACGGAAAAAAGTTTGAGATTGAAGGCGTCGAGAACGGCCAGAAGATTGAATCAGACTTCAACACTACCCTGCGAAACGGCAAGTTCAACCAGGTGCTTGTCACGCGGAACCAGAAATTCGAAATTGACGGGAAGATGGTTTTGGCTTCTATGTTCCCTCCTCAAACCTCAAGCCCATCTGGTTCAATTCGCCCAAGAATACATTCATTCGTGTCGGCTCGACCGACCAGCGAGCCACGGACCTTGAAATCATGGCGCTCTATCACGACCAGTCCTTCGGCATCAAGTCTGACCAGACCGTCGAAGACACCACCTTTGAAGACATCAACCAGAATTCGCTTGATGCTTATCGTCGCTGCATCCGTTATGACAATCCAACTTTTCCCGCCGCCAATGCGACGGACGAGGAGTTCTGCTATGAGACAGGTGTCATGTCACGTAAGACCGGCCTGCTTACGTATGCGGGACTTGTGATGCTTGGCAAAAAGTCCTCTATCCGCGAGCATCTTCCGGCTTTCTGGGTAGACTACATCGAGATTCCCGGCACCTCCTACGACAATGCTTCGCAACCCTATACCTTCAGGATGCAGGAGCAAGAAAACATCTGGGAATACTACAATGCCATCCTTCAGCGGCTCCGTCTTTACTGTGACAATCCGATGTATTTCACGCCCAGTGGCGCGTCCCCGGAAGATGAGTCCCAACTCTATGCACTGAAAGAAGGTCTCGTGAACTTTCTGGCACACTCTGACTTCTTCAGTCCCATGCACCCTACCATCCGCGTCTATTTTGACCGCATCGAGTTCCAGAACCCGGGTGGCTTCCATGTGAGCCTGGAGAAAGCCATGAACGAGATAGTTTCACAGCCACGAAACCCAATTCTGATCAAAATGTTCCGATTCGCGAAGTTGGGTGAGAATGCAGGCTACGGCATTCGTCGAATGAAGAAATGGACAGCCCTTACGGGTGGCAATGTGGACTTTAAGTCCGAACTCACGCATACCACTGTCACCTACTGGCGAACAGAGAAATCCGGATTCAGGCACAACTCTGCAACAAGTTCCACGAGTGATTCTACGAAGAATTCTGCGAAAGAATCTACGAAGCTTTCTACGCAGAAGCGTCGTGAGAGAGTTTTTGAGATGATTGCGGCCGATAACTATATCTCCGCAAAGAGCATTGCCGAAGCGCTGGGTGTTTCTGAACGCACCGTGCAGAACGACATTAGCAAACTGAAGGAAGCAAAGCGCCTTGATCGGGAGGGCGGTGACCGCGGCGGCCATTACATCATCTTGAAATAGAGTTGCCTGGGTCGGAACAATAAAAAAGGAGGACTACGGATGAGTTCCGTAAACGATATGGATATGGCAGCGCTTGAATTCGACGTGAAGGCAGCACGAATGTGCTGACAATGTTTGCCGATGCAGGCAAGGAGCGGATTCGGGTGCAGGATCTGCTACAGCCGTGTATGGCCCGTATTGAGAACTGGCAGGAGAAATATGAGAAGTTGGAGAAACTGTCCCCAGAATCACGATGCCTGTAACGTTACGGAGTTCTCCAAATGGATTGGCATCAGCCGCCAGGCCTTTTAGAAGTTGTTTTGGATTTATTTGTCATAATTTTATGAAGATTTTTTCTGTCAGAGTTTTTTCTGGATTTTGAGAAAGATAGTAGAACTATCTGACCGAAAAAGCCAGGAAAAAATATGGCGAAAAAGCAAGTAAAAGAATTTTCAACATAAATCAAAACAACTTCTTATAACTGGAAACAGAACGGATTCATCATATTCCAGGGCACAAGGATTGACATGAAGGGTACCTATAAGTTCTGGACGGAACTCAAGTGGCTTTTACGATGGTAGCATAACCCTGATACTGGCTCCGGTAGCCGGTAATGCTGTCCAGCAGGATGAACCGGGCATAGACCTGGAACTGGTCCAAATCAAATCCCCATACCCCCGCATAACCGGGAATCACTACGGAGACTACGCCTGCAGCGCAGTCTCCTTCTGCAAGGTAGTTCCTGAGGAGCCCCAGATGCCGGCAGCGGCGAAGGCTGGTGTTCCTTCCCCAGCGTCGCAAGTTAGGGACTAATAAAAGAAATTATACACAATTCCATATTTCTGTGTACGGAATTGTGTATGGCCACTGTGACATGCTGATTTACAGCGTAGTTTGTGGAGCATAGGGGGGTCGAACCCCTGACCTTCAGATTGCGAACCTGACGCTCTACCAACTGAGCTAATACCCCATGTCCCGGGCCCGAGACCCGGCTGAAACGGCTCGCGCGGAGCCGCGTATGAATCTATATTGACAGTATGCTCAGCACATTGATGAGCTCTTTGTCAATAGGTTTGTCCATCTTGATGGCCCTGGAGATAGGGACATAGACGATCTGGTCGTTCTTGATGCCCACCATCACATTCCTCTGGCCTTCCTTGAGAGCCTCGATGGAGGCTATGCCGAGACGGCTTGCGAGAATCCTGTCGTAGGCTGTCGGAGTGCCTCCGCGCTGAAGGTGTCCGAGTATGGAAACCCTCACGTCGTACTCCGGATACTCCTTGCGTACACGCTCCGCGTAGTGCATCGCGCCGCCGTCCTTCTCGGAGACGAGGACGATGCTGCTGTTCTTGCTCTTGCGGATGCCGCGTCCGATGAAGGTCGCGAGCTGGTCGATGTCCGTGTTGTCCTCAGGGATGATGGCGGCCTCCGCTCCGGAAGCGATGGCGCTGTTCTGCGTGAGGAAACCTGCGTCCCTGCCCATCACCTCGACGAAGAAGATGCGGTCGTGGCTGGTCGCCGTGTCGCGTATCTTGTCCACGCACTGCATGATGGTGTTGAGCGCCGTGTCGTAGCCTATGGTCGAATCCGTGCCGTAGAGGTCGTTGTCAATCGTCCCCGGAAGCCCGATCACGGGAATGTCATACTCGCTGGCGAAAATCTGCGCGCCGGCCAGTGAACCGTTGCCGCCTACGACGACGAGGGCGTCGATGCCGAACTTCTCCACATTGTCGTGGGCCTTCTTCCTCCCTTCAGGGGTGCGGAATTCAGTGCTGCGCGCTGTCTTGAGGATGGTGCCGCCGCGCTGGATGGTGTTGCTCACGCTCTCGGTGGAGAGTTCCTTTATGTTGCCCATTATGAGGCCCTCATAGCCGCGGTATATGCCGTAGACTTTCCAGCCTTCGAAAATCGCCGCTCTTGTGACCGCCCTGACGCAGGCGTTCATCCCGGGGGCGTCGCCTCCGGATGTGAGAACTCCTATGGATCCGATGTTCATGTCAAACTCAAATTTCCGGCGCAAATATATGAAAATTTTTGCTAACTTAGCAAAGTTATGACAAAGTATCTTTCAATCACAGCGGCGGCCATTGCCGCCCTTTGCCTCGCCTCCTGTGGACAGGGCGGTGAGGCTGTCAAGCAGGACGACGGGCAGAACCCCGTGATAGAAGCCATAATGAGCCGTCGTTCCATCAGGAAATACAAGGACACCCCGGTCGAGAGGGAGAAACTCCAGCTCATCGCCGAGTGCGGTGTCAACGCCCCGAACGGGATGAACGCCCAGAGGTGGGAGGTGCGCATCGTGGACAACGCCGAGAGCATCGCGGCCATCTCCGAAGAGTACAAGAAGGCCAATCCGCAGTTGCTTGAGCGTGATCCGGGTTTCAAGAACATGTTCCGTAACGCCCCGGCCGTAATCTGCGTCGCCGTCCCTGCGGGGGATGACGGAGTCAACGCCGGTCTCCTGGGCGAGAACATCATGCTGGCCGCGCACTCCATCGGGCTCGGCACCGTGTGCCTCGGAGGGCCGGTACGTTTCCTCAAAGACAGCGAGGCCGGAAGGGCGTTTATCGCCAGGCTCGGCTTCAGTGAAGATTACTCGCTCCTATATATGATAGGTGTGGGCTATCCTGACGAGGCCCCGGACGCGAAGCCGAGAGACCTCAGCAAGATCAGATTCGTGGACTAGATGATCACAAACGCCGAGATAAAGCATATCCGCTCGCTCCGTGAGAAGAAATACCGCGAAGCGAGCGGAGAGTTTGTCGTGGAAGGGGAGAAGATGGTGGACGAAGCCATCCGTTCGGGGCTGGAACTTGCCGGGATATGGCGGACAGCGGACATAGGCGAGAATGCCATGTCGCGCATCAGCCAGCTCTCAAGTCCGTCCCCTGTGCTCGCCGTGCTGAGGATTCCGGACAGGACGGCCCTCCCGCAGACCCTCCGGAAGGAACTTTATCTCGCGCTTGACTCCGTGCGTGACCCGGGCAATCTCGGCACCATCATCCGCATCGCGGATTGGTTCGGGGTGCGGACCGTTTTCGCGTCAGAAGACTGCGTGGACCTGTACAACCCCAAGGTGGTGCAGGCTTCGATGGGATCCGTGTTCCGCGTGAAAGTCCTCTCTGCCGGGTTGACAGATGTATGCAGACGCTTCCGGGACGCCGGCATGGAGGTCTACGGAACCGTGCTGGACGGAGTGGACATATATAAGGAGAGCATTGTCCCTGAGGGACTTGTGGTGATGGGGAATGAGTCCGTTGGCATCAGCCCGCAGGTGCGGGAACTGCTTACCGGCAGGCTCCTCATCCCGTCGTTCGGGGGGAGCGGCGCCGAGTCACTCAATGTGGCCATCGCCACCGCCGTCACGCTCTCTGAATTCAGACGGAGGCAGTTATGAGGAAATCCCCGCTCCTGTTGCTTCTCCTGCTCGTCTCCTGCAGCACCACCAGCCGCTTGCCGGAGGGGCGTTACCTGCTCTCCTCCAGCAAGGTGAGCGTGCGCGGCGATGACGGGCCGCGTGCCTCGGAGGTCTCATCGTATGTGCGCCAGCAGCCCAATTCCTCCATCTTTGGGTGGAATCCTTTCGTGGGGGTCTACAACTGGTCGAATGGCAGCGGACGGGGGATCAATTCATTCTGGGAGAAGATAGGCACGGCGCCAGTGGTGTTCGACCCTGTCCAGATGCAGTCCTCGGCCTCGGCTATGCGCACAAGGCTCGTTTACCTTGGCTATTATGATGCCAAGGTCACCCCTGAAGTTGAATTCAAGGGGAAGAAGGCGGCCGTGCGATATGTCGTGGAGCCCGGGCGGCGACACCGTATAGACAGCCTGGTCTTTGAAGTTCCGGAAGGGGAGTTCGCGGAGGACTTCCGCAGGGACAGCGCCGCCGTCAGCATCCGTGTCGGCAGCCCCCTGTCAGAGAAGGCCCTATCTGCCGAGACGGAGAGGGGAGCCGCGTATTTCAGGAACCTGGGCTACTACAACTTCAACAAGAATCACTACTTCTTCGAGGCCGACACGCTGGGAGACAGGACGGTGCTCTATTACAGGATAAAGAATTACACGCGCAACGAGAGCCCTTTGAGCGCAGTGCCTCCGGTCAAGTACAGAATCGGGGACGTGAGGATCCACTACCCTTCGACGATACGTTTCCGTGAACCGGTCCTGGCGAGTTTCAACAACATCCGGCCGGGCGAGCTGTACAGCGAGAAACTGGTGAATTCCACCTATTACCGTTTCTCGGGATTCAACGTGTTCAACAATGTCAACATCGAGATGACGCCGGCGGACAGCGCCGTGGTGGACTGTGACATCCGTCTGAGCGGCTCCAATGTGTTCGGGTTCAAGGTCAACCTTGAAGCCTCGTCCAACTCCTCCGGCCTGCTCGGGACATCGCCGCAGCTGACATTCTTCCACAAGAACCTCTTCCGGGGCGGGGAACTGTTGAACCTCGGTTTCACCGGGAACTGGCAGTTCAAGCCAGGCACGGACGTGCGTTCCGCCGAGTATGGGATGTCCGCCTCCGTCAGCTTCCCGAAGGCGCTTGGATACAGCAACAGGTGGATAAATGGACGGGACAACATCCCGCGTACCGAGATCAAGGCCAGTTTCAACTACCAGAACCGTCCGGAGTACCGCCGGAGCATAGCCGGATTATCATACGGATACACGGGCCAGTCGGGGAGGAAGGTTTTCTACCAGTTCTACCCGCTCCAGCTCAACCTCGTGAAACTCTATGCCATAGGCGAGGATTTCCTGGAGACCCTCAAGGGCAACCCTTACCTCTGGGATTCGTTCGAAGACCAGATAGACGCGGGGGTAGGCGGGACATTCTACTATACGACCAACTCCGACATCGTGCCCAAGACCCCTTATCATTACGCCCGGGTGTCGGTGGATGTGGCGGGCAACCTCATCTCCCTGTTCAATGGCCAGTTACCGCTCAACTCCTTGGGACAGCGGACTTTATATGGCCTGCCGTACAATCAGTATGTGAAGCTGGCTCTCTCTCTGGGCAAGACTTTCCGTTTCGGGGGCAACGACAGCCAGGCGCTGGCGTTCAGGCTTGACGGAGGCGTCGGGCGGGCTTACGGCAACTCGGTGGCGCTTCCGTTCGAGAAGCAGTTCTACTGCGGCGGCGCGAGCAGCATGCGCGGCTGGCAGGTCAGGACGCTCGGGCCGGGGTTCAGCAAGATGGACACGTTCTTCATCATCCCCAACCAGACGGGAGACATCAAGATAGAAGCCGACATGGAGTACCGCTTCAAGATGCTGTGGAAACTTGAGGGCGCGCTTTTCGCCGAGGCCGGAAATGTCTGGCAGCACGAGGACATCGACGAGTTGCGGCTTGAGAGCCTCGCTGCCGACTGGGGACTTGGCCTGAGGCTCAACATGGACTTCATTCTCCTGCGCTTCGACATGGGCTTCAAGCTCCATGACCCGTCCCGCGATGCGGGGAGCCGATGGCTCGGACCTTCAAAATGGCTGCGCCGGGACGGTTTCGCCGTCCATTTCGGCGTGGGTTATCCTTTCTGACATACAATGAAACTCATTATCTATCAGGCTCTGGCCCGTCTGTGGGGCAAGCCGGGATTCTCTTCCTGGGATGAGTCTACTCTCAAGTACATCAAGTCTCTCGGGGTTGACTGCCTCTGGCTTACGGGGATTCCGCGTCACGCCAGCGGCCGGGATTTCGTCAAGGGGGACCCGGGCTGCCCGTACTCGGTCAGCGACTGGAAGGATGTCAATCCATATCTTGCCGATTGTCCGTCGCGCCGGATGGAAGAGTTCGACTCGCTGGTCGGGAGGGTGCACGCGGCCGGCCTCAAGCTGCTTATAGATTATATTCCCAATCATGTAGCCCGTGATTATCAGGGTCCGATAGTGCATTTTGATTATTGCGACGCTGACTGGACAGACACCCTCAAGAACGACTGGAGCTCTCCTGCCACCCGCGCAGCGATGCTGGACATATTGCGCTTCTGGATTGCGCGCGGGGTCGACGGCTTCCGCTGCGACATGGTGGAGCTCGTGCCGCCTGAGGCCCTCGGGGAACTGCTTGCCGCTGTCAGGCGGGATGCCCCGCAGACCCTCTTCGTGGCGGAGGTCTACGGGAAGGACAACTACCGTAAATACATAGAAGAGGTCGGCTTCGACCTGCTCTACGACAAGTCCGGCCTGTATGACAGCCTGCGCGGAATCTGCACCGGGAGTTTGACTGCCCGGGCAATCACCTGGAACTGGCAGTTCCTCGGGGATCTCCAGCCGCGGATGCTCAATTTCCTTGAGAACCACGATGAGCAGAGGGTCGCGTCCGGCTTTTTCCTCGGATCCCCGTCCAGCGCCTGGGCCGCGCTGGCCGTGTCGATGCTCTTCAACGACGCGTCGTTCATGCTCTATTTCGGCCAGGAGGTGGGGGAGAATGCCGCCGAGAGCGGCAACGGGCGCACTTCCATCTTCGACATCACGCATCCCGCTTCCATAGGCCGGCTATATCAAGCCGTCCACGGCACCGGGGGGCTGCTTCCGGAGGAGTCCGCTGTGCTCTCACGGTACAGGCAGATGCTGGGCTACGCTGCGATGCCGGTGTTCAGGAGCGGCAAGTCCTGGGACCTGTGTTACTGCAACCTTGATTCTCTGGGCTTCGATGCGGACCGGCACTTCGCCTTCCTGCGCTACGATGACGCCGGGGCGTGGCTCGTGTTCTGCAATTTCTCCGATGCCGCCGTGCGCGGGCTGCGCGTAGCTGTGCCTCCGGAGCTCGAACCTGTCTGCGGCTGCTCTTCCTGGAGCCTGGATGAGGTCGGCGCCTTCGACGCCGCCATCGTCAGGGTGCGTTGAGGGTTATCGGATGTTCGTACCTGACCCCTGCTGACGCTATCGGAACAGTGCTTTGAACTCCTCCTCGCCTATGCTTGAATCCGGGTCGAAGGCTTCGGAATTCATATAGGACAGAAGGCTCCCAAGGAGTTGTCTCACTTCAGGCTTAGCTGAATTCTTCTTGCCGAGAAGATCCATCGAACACATCAAGAGGCGGCCTTCTCCGTACCGTGTCTCAAATATATAGGCGAGCCTGCGGTTCTGTACGAAGTTGTCTACGGCTTCCACGATGGTCTCGGCCTCCGGGATGGAATCCATGACCATAGCTTTGGAGCGTACAACGAGGTTCCACCATTGCCAGTCGCTGTGCATCGCGGTAGGGAACTTCGCGAGGGCAGGGTGCGAAGGGTCGCAGAGTATGCCCATCGTTCCGGCCTCTTTCGGGAAGAACACCGGACTCCAGAATACGGGCGGGAACTTTCCTGCCGCGCCATTGAGTTCTCTCGGATCTGCGGCCAGCAGGACTTTGCCTCCCTTTGCGAGGGCGTCGGTTGCCTCTGCATAAGTGCGCGCCAGAGTGACATCACCAAGTTCCGGTTCGACATCCGGATATACCCACACGCTCCAGCTGTTCGTCCATCTTGTCTTGTCCACGGAGATGGTCAGCGTGAGCTCTGCGGCCTTGTTGATGCCTGCAAGCGACGCTCTCACGCCATCGTCAAGCCTTGTGTTGCCGCCGGTAGGAATCTCTGCTCCTTTGATGATGCCGGAGGCGATGGACGCGTCCCCGTTTGTGAGCATCCATCTGATATCGGCGTGTAGATCCGTCGGGCCATAATTGGCAATCTCTACCGGAGAGGAGAATGTTTCCCTGTTTGTCCAGCAAGCCTTTTCGAAGCGGGCGAGGGGAGTCACCGGGGAGCAGGCTCCGGCGAACCACTCCGGCGGGACGAGGCCCTTGCTGTCCCAGAAAGCGTCGACAAGCCCGACGAGTGCGGTTGACTGGCCGCTGAAATCCTGGAGGCCCAGCATCTGGAAACCGGCCAATCCAGGGGTTCTCAGAGCCCTCTCGACTTCTTCCTTGTATAAGATGGCCGCGAGTTTTCCGGACGCCATCGTCCAGTCGGCGGCTCGGTCAAGCAAGCCTTTTTCTTTAAGGATATTCTTGATCCCCATGAAGTTGAGCGGAATTAGAGTCCCGGTGTATTTCTCGATTTCGGACATGTCGGGATAGACCGAATACTGGCCGATTTCGTGCGAGACAAACGGAATCCCGAAGTCGACGGCAGTTGCCGAATAGTCGCTGTTGAAGTCCGGCTCCCTGGAGCCTATGTAGTCCTGCCCGCGTACCTGTCCGAGGTAGGATCTTGAGGCCACCATATACTGGTCTTCCGGTTCAGGATGTCCTTTGTGGCCTGCGCCCATCGAATAGGAGCTGTTTGTGTATACATGCCTCGGATCCTTATTCTTCATGTAGGCGAGCAGGCTGTTGAGGAAGTCGTATCCCCTGTCGAGTTCGTTGCCGCAGGTGAGCATGCAGAAAGACGGATGATTGCCGTAATTCCGGATGATCCTGTCATATTCGCTTTTGAGGAATGCGTCCACATCCTCCTGTCCGATGGTGCGGGCCCAGTCCGGGAGTTCGACCTGGAGATAGAAGCCCATGCGGTCCGCTACCCGGAAGGCTGCGTCCGGTGGACACCAGGAGTGGAAACGGATGTGGTTTATGCCCCATTCACGGCAGACCTCGAACTCTTTTTTCCAGCCATCTTCGTCGAGCGGCGGGTTGCCGGTCAGCGGGAATATGCAGCAGTCCAATGTGCCTCTGAGGAAAACTCTCCGCCCGTTGACTTCGAAGCGGCTGCCTGCGGCCTTGAACTCCCTGAGGCCGAATTTGACCGCTGCTGATGATTTGCCGCAACTTACCTTGACCGTGTGAAGAGCCGGGTTGAACTCATCCCAAAGAGCCGCGTCCGGGTCCAACTCCACGACCTGCTCCACGATGGTTTCCTGCCCGTTGATGCTGACTTCCCTTGTCCGGGCAGGTCTGCCGTCCACCTTGAACCTGACTTCCGTTGTCGGCGGAGCGTCTGCCGTCGCGGTGAGCCTGGCCACTATCCTCGCAGTTTTTGTGGCTACATCCGGATAGACATCGACCTGCGCCACATCTATGCTCTCCAGGGCCCTGATCGAGATCTCCCCCAGAATGCCGTTCCAGATGACCTGAGTATCATTGGTATATGAATGTGCAAGGTCATTCCATGAGATGTCGTAGCGCTTGCGGTTGTCGATTCTGATGCGTATCGTATGCTCGCCTTCCTTAAGCCCTTCCTGCAGCATATACCTGTGCGGGGTGGTCAGACTCTCCTCCGCGCCGGGAAGCCGCTTGCCGTCTATCCAGACCTGGCTCTGCCAGATCACCCTTTCCAGGGTGATAGCAAGCGGCTTCCCGGCCATGGAAGGCGGTACAGTAAAAGTCCTTTCGTACCATGCGGCCCCGAGGAAGGAATGCTTCCTTGTGAGCCTGTTGATCTGCGGGTGGGTGATGCCCGGCTCGAGTGTGTTCGGGGTGCCGAGTCCGGCGAGGTCCGTTGTCCCCGGGAGGACTATGGGCTGGAAGGTCTCCAGACTGTCGAGGCTGACCTGCCAGTTGCCGGCGAGATCGATGCGGTCCTTCGGCGACGAGCACGCAAGTGCAACCGTGGCGGCGAGTATTATGGCGGCTGATTTCTTCATGTTTCTGGGGGTGTCGAATATGTCTAATAGTGAGTGTGGTTGGCGACTGTCTCCTTGAGGTGGTCCGGGTCGTTGTCCGGCTTGCCGGCCTTGGCGAATTTCCATCCCCAGACCTGCATCTTCGAGCCGCTGCGGGTGATGAGCTGTGCTGCGCCGTTGCGCTCGAAGTCGAAGCAATGGTAGATGTCTCCGCTGCAGCAGAGCTTGCCGCGCCCGTCCGGCTGCATCAGGAACTTGTACCAGAAGCAGACGTCCGTGCCGTCTCCGTAGAAGTCGCCCTTCATTATGTCCGGGTTGCCGTTGAGGCCGTTTGACGGCCAGCGGCTGATGAGCTTGCCCTTGCTGTCGATCCAGTAGACCTGTGACAGCAGATACGGGTCGTAGGTGCGGTTGCGGTAGATTCTGGCTCCTGCGGCGATCTGCGGCTCTCTGTATCCCTTGAGGAAGTGTCCTGCGGTGATCTGCTGGGTGTGCTCGGCAGGGGCGGCCGTGAGGAGTTCGCCAGTGAAAGCGTCCCTCACCTGCGCCCCGAGGTCGCAGGCGGCGATCACGATCTCATCCGTCCCGTCCCCGTCCATGTCCTCGAAACAGTAGCTGTCCGCGTGGTCGTGGTTGTCGTAGATGTCTTCCAGACGGCTCCAGATGATGTTGCCCTTGGCGTCCACCACCCTCCATCCGCCGACAATCTCGTCTATCCCGTCATGGTCGAGGTCGTGGGCATAGAAATAGTGGCCGAGGTGGTCCTTGCGTGTGTTGACGACATGTCTCCACTGCTCCTGCAGCCCGCTGTCGTAGATGCCGTAGGTCATGAAGACGCCGCAGTCGGAGTAGAGGAGGATCGAGGAGGGGTATATGCCGTCGGTGTTCGCTATCGCGAGCCGGAAGTTGTTGTAGACATGCGGGTGCGGGGCTGTCGGCCAGGCTGTCTTCCTGAGGATTTCGCCAGTGCGCCCGTCGGCTATGACGAGCCATTCCCCGTCGGCGTCTTCACGCCAGTGGACGAGTTCGCAGCGCCCGTCGCGGTCGAAGTCCCAGATGAGTCCGGGGGCTTCGAATTCGGCTCTCTTGCGCGTGTTCTCCTCCGGTGCCTCCCAGCTCCAGAGGAGAGCTCCGGAGTTGTCATAGGCGTAGGCGGAGTATCCGGGAGAGAAGGCCACGAAATCGGTCTTGCCGTCTCCCGTGAGGTCTCCGAATTTCACGGCCCCGCGGCCTTCACCGAGGTCGTATTCATGGAGCAGCGCCATGTAGTCCGGGAACTGCTTCTCCTTGAGCTTGTCGTCGCTGAGGTCCGGGTCCTTGGAGAGGACTATGCAGTCGAGTGACGGCGTGCCGGTGATGCGGGTGATCATCAGCTGTGCCGTCTCTCCCTTCTTCACTTCGAAACTGGCCGCCTTTGTCAGTACGGCTCCCGCCGTGTCCCCGAAGCTGCCGTCCACATAGGCGTCGTTGACCCTGAGGCGGAAGGCGCCGCGTCCGTCGCCGGAGCCGACAGCCCTGACATAGAGGTGATAGGTACCGCTTTCCGGGTAGGTGATGTCCTTGAAGTAGTTGGAGATGGTGAATCCGGCATGCGTGCGGAACTGGATGGCGAAATCGTTGTAGAGCCAGTCCACGCCGAGAGAGCGTGCGTCCTTGACCAGGTGCTGGCGCGGGATGTCGTCCAGCAGGTCGGAGGCGTCGATGATGACATCTGACCCGGACAGCTTGTATCTCAGGTCACTATCGCAAAGGCTCTGGCCGCATGAGACTGCGGCCAGAGCCATAAGAGCCAATAAGAGCCTCTTCATATATTCAGGGCATTATCCGATGAGGATGGATGCGATGAGGGCGAGGATGGCGTAGAACTCAGGAAGGGCGGCGTAGATCATCGTCTGGGTCATCACGTTGTGCCCCTGGCTGGTGCCGATGATACCGTTGGCGCAGACCTGTCCCTGGCGGATACCTGAGACGAGGCAGACCACACCGACGCTGATGCCGACGCTGAAGTAGAGAAGCCCGTTGCCGGCGAAGTCCTTGCCGAGCCAGAGCACGAAAGCGAGGAAGCCGTAGAGACCCTGGGTGGCCGGGATGGCGGAGAGAATCATATAGGTTGATGACTTCTCCGGCATCTTTTTGAGAGCACCTTCTGCGGCGTTGCCCGCGATGGTCGTGCCGTAGGCTGATCCGATACAGGCCAGACAGAACATGAGTCCGAGACCGACGTAACCAAGAATTGTGTTAAGCATAATTGTTTGTGTTTTAATTTGTTTTATTTACTTTTCAAGTGGATTGTAGGCCGCTCCCATGCCCTCGTAGCCGGAGTTCTTGAAGAACTCCACGAAGTTGAGTCTCAACGGGTGCACGAAGGCTCCCAAACAACTCATGGCGAGGTTGAGCGCGTGGCCGATTATGAGTATGAGCACGAACGGTACCCACTGCCAGGTCGGGTCTGTGCCCTTGACCATGTCGGCGAGCAGGTTGAAAGTCTGCCCGAGCATGCTTCCGGATAGTCCGAGAGCGTACAGGCGGACATAGCTGAGCACGTCGCTCATCAGGCCTGAAGCCATGCTGTAGGTGTCCCACAGCCCGACGCCCATATTGAGGAGAGGGTTGCGGCCCCAGCGGTTGAATACGAAGATGCCGAGAGCCGAGATGGCCGCTATGCCTATGAGCAGGAGCTTCATCGCCGTCTGCGGCAGTATGCCGGCGGCTCCGAAAGTGATGCCCGTGACTCCGCCCACGATGAGCAGGGTCCATCCGAGGGTCCCGAGACTGTCCTTGAATCCGGCGCGTTTGACGGCCCAGACGGCTTTCGTGATCATGGCGAGGCAGATGTGCACGACGCCGATGACCAGAGAGAGAGCCATCTGCTTCGAGTAGGCGTTGCCGCCGAACTGGATGTCGCCGGTGATCATGCACTTCTTCATCCATTCCGGCACCCAGCTCTGGTCAGGAAGGCTGACTCCGAAGAGTCCTCCCATGACGAATCCTACGGCCACGGTGCCCGCGCCGAGAGTGACGATCAGGCTCCACATCTTGCCGAGTCCTCCGTCCTTGCCCTTGAGGGCCAGGCCTATGAGTATGAGCAGCAGGCCGTAGCCCATGTCGCCCATGCAGATGGAGAAGAAGAGCAAGAAGAATATGCTGAGGAACACCGTCGGGTCGAACTCGTCGTAGACAGGCATTCCGTACATCGCGGTAAGCGGCTCGAACTGGCGTACGAACCAGTTGTTCTTGAGCTTGATAGGAGGATTGTCGGCTGTCCGGGCCGGCTCGGCCTCCCAGTAGATGTCCATGTCGTCGAAGACCGCCTTGAGCCTGTCGTCGTCTTCCGAAGGGGCGAAACCCTCGAAGACCAGCAGGCTGTCCTCTGCGGCGCTCTTGCCGGTTATCCCCGCCAGATAGAGGCTGAGGTCGGCGTAGAGCTTATGGACCTTCCCTTCGAGCGACGGGATCTCGGCGCGGCGCTTCTCCAGTTCCGAGCTGTAGCTTGAGATCTTGGCGTCGAGCCTCTCAAGGTCGTAGCGGACTTCCGCCTCGGTCTTCTCCGGGGCAGGAAGCTCCTTGCAAGGGAAGCCGGCATTGTCGCCGACGATGACGAACCAGACGCTGCCGTCCTTCTCCGCGACGGTCTGGAGAGCGTATTGCTGCTCCCATTGCGGATTGAACTGCTTTTTCGGCACGCGGTAGAACCTGGCTCCGAGCTCTGCGAGCTTCTCCCGGTCGTAGTCGCCCCAGACACTTACCTCGTCGAGTTTGCGGGCAAGCGTGAGCCTGTCTGCCTGAAGTTCCACGAGATGCGCGTCAGAGCCGGCGGCGATGCACTTTATCATGGCGCGGGTCTCGTCTATGTCGGCGACAATGCGTCCGGAGACATCGTCCACGGGCTTCTGCGAGCGGCTGATGTCCACTACCCCCAATTCCTGGAGCCTGTCCAGGAATCCGTCCTTCTCTCCTTTGAGGAGAATGAAGGAGTATTTGGTCATTGAAGTGATCATTGCTCTGCCTCCTCCTCTTCTTCGTGACGGGTCTTGACTATCTTGGATGCGGCCTTCGAGAGGTTCTCCTCATCCTCCATATATCTCTTGATCTTGCGTATGGCCTCCTGGTAGCCCGGGATCTGCACCTTCTCGTAGAGGTTGACCTTCTGGGTGGTCTTCTTGCGGTTGAATTCAAGAATCTGCCGCTTCTGCTCGAAGATTTCGGACTCGATGCCTATTCGTGTCAGGTCCTGGAGTATCCTGATGCCGTCGGCGAACCAGGCCGGCTTGACGAAGGCGTTGAACGGGCGGATCTCGTAGTGGATCTTGTCCAGCTGCGGGGTCTTGACTCCCGCGACCTTGACGGTGCGCAGGTCCACGTCCGTGATGCGTATCAGTCCCGGTTCGAACTCGTTCCACAGGGCCGAGATGTCCTTGTAGCCTGCAAGCGCCTTCTCAAGCTCCGCCTCAAGTCTGCGCGACTCGTTCTTGGCGGCCTGTACGGCAGTACGCAGCGCCGACTCCTTGTTCTTGAGGGTCGGCAGGGCGTTCTGGCGCACCTTGAGCTGCTTGCCCAGATTCGTCAGAGAAGTCTTGTTGTATTGGAATTTAATGGCCACAGTATGTTATCTCTTCCAGTATTTGTCTATCAATGACTGCCTTATGCCTGTCTCTGCCGGAGAGAAGTACTTGGCGAATATCTCCCAGGCGGTGTCGAGCATCTGCTCCACGGTGATGTTGACATCGATGGAGAGCAGGCGGGTGGCGTACTCCTTGGCGTAGTCCAGGCAGCGGAGGTCGTAGTCGGAGAGGTCGAAACCGTTCTCAAGCTTGGTCTTGGCGTTCTGGGCGTCGGCGTAGAGGCGCACTCCGGCGTTCATCACCTGAGAGTGGTCCTCACGCGTCTTCTTGCCTTGGACGAGCTGCTTGAGTCGGCTGAGCGAGCGGAACGGGTCCACGATGACCTTGCCCGAGTCGGAGTCGGCGCGCAGGAAGAGCTGGCCTTCAGTGATATAGCCGGTGTTGTCCGGGATCGCGTGGGTGATGTCCCCGTCGTTGAGGGTGGTCACCGCGATGATGGTGATGGAGCCGCCTGACGGGAGCTGCACGGCCTTCTCGTAGATCTTGGCGAGGTCGGAGTAGAGCGAACCAGGCATGGAGTCCTTGGACGGGATCTGGTCCATACGGTTGGACACGATGGACAAGGCGTCGGCGTAGAGGGTCATGTCCGTCAGGAGCACGAGCACCTTCTCGTTCTTGTCCACGGCGAAGTACTCGGCCGCGGCGAGCGCCATGTCAGGGATGAGCAGACGCTCCACAGGAGGGTCCTCCGTGGTGTTGACGAAGGAGACGATCCTGTCCAGGGCGCCGGCTGACTCGAACTCGCGGCGGAAGAAGAGGTAGTCGTCGTTGGACAGACCCATTCCTCCGAGGATGATCTTGTCCACGTCGGCCCTCATCGCCACGTCGGCCATCACCTTGTTGTACGGCTGGTCAGGGTCTGCGAAGAACGGGATCTTCTGCCCGGAGACGAGGGTGTTGTTGAGGTCGATGCCTGCGATTCCGGTAGGGATGAGCTCCGAAGGCTGGCGGCGCCTGTACGGGTTGACGGACGGACCGCCGATCTCGCGTACTTCTCCCTCGACTTCAGGGCCTCCGTCGAGAGGCTTGCCGTAGGCGTTGAAGAAGCGTCCCGAGAGCTGCTCGCTGACTTTCAGGGTCGGAGGCGCTCCGAGGAACGAGACCTCGGCGTCCGTAGGGATGCCTTCCGTGCCGGAGAATACCTGCAGTGTGACAGTGTCCCCCTTGGTCTTGACTATCTGGGCGAGCCTGCCGTCCACTGTGGCCAGCTCGTCGTTGCCGACTCCGTCGGCCTTGAGTGACACTGTGGCCTTGGTGATCGCGCTGAGGCGCGTGTATGTGCGTTGATATGCTTTGACTGCCATGTTATGAGAGAAGTTTGCTCAGCTGCCGCTGATATTCCTTGAACTTTTCACCCTGATACTCCGAGTAGTTCATCTGCTTGAGTATGTTGATAATCTGCTTGAAGAAGCCGCGGCAGGATTCGAAATCGTCGAAGTCGAAAGTCTTGTCGCAGATGTCGAGAATCAGGTCCAGCATGAATTTCTGCCTTTCCATGGAGGACACCGCGTCGATGGCGTCGAACGCGTCCTGCTGCAGGAAGGCGAAGTCGATGAGCTCCGACTTCCAGAAGGACTCGTGGTAGCTCATAGGCACTCCGTCGTCGCCGAGGATGTTGATCTGGTCGGCCATCTCCTTGCCGCGGCGGACTATGTTCTTGGCTTTTAGAATCTTGTCCACCCAGCCTTTCTCGATCTTGGCGTCGAGCCAAGCGATGATCTCAGGGTATTCGAGATACTTGGAGTAGGATTCGATAGGGTTGACGGCCGGATAGCGCTTCTGGTCGGCGCGGCTCTGCTCGAGGGCGTAGAAGCAGCGCGCGGCCTTCTTGGTGGACTCGGTCACAGGCTCCTTGAGGTTGCCTCCGGCAGGGGAGACGGTGCCGATGAAGGTGATGGCGCCTGTCTTGCCGTTGCCGAGCCGCACCATGCCGGCGCGGGCGTAGAAGTTGGATATGATGGCCGAGAGGTCGACAGGGAACGCGTCCGCGCCCGGGAGCTCCTCCATACGGTTGGACATCTCCCTGAGGGCCTGGGCCCAGCGGGAAGTCGAGTCGGCGAGCAGCAGGCAGCGCAGGCCCATCGCGCGGTAGTATTCGCAGATGGTCATGGCCGTGTAGACGGATGCCTCGCGGGCCGCCACAGGCATGTTGGAGGTGTTGCAGATGATGGTGGTGCGCTCCATGAGCTTGCGGCCGGTGTGAGGGTCCACGAGTTCAGGGAACTCCGTGAATATCTCCACGACCTCGTTGGCGCGCTCTCCGCATGCCGCCATCACTATCACGTCGGCCTCGCCCTGCTTGGCTATAGCGTGCTGGAGCACGGTCTTGCCGCAGCCGAAAGGCCCCGGGATGAAGCCCGTTCCGCCTTCGGCGATAGGGTTGAAACTGTCGATCACGCGCACTCCGGTCTCCATTATCTTCTCCGGGCGCGGCTTCTCGCGGTATGCCTTGACGGCCACCTTGACAGGCCATTTCTGGGTCATGGTCACATCCACGTCCCCTTCCGGGCCCGTGAGCGTGGCGATCACGGTGTCGACATTGTATTGCCCGGCCGGGGCGACGGACTTGACGGTGTACTCGCCCTTGAAGCTGAACGGCACCATTATCTTGTGCGGCAGCCATCCTTCCTTGACCTCTCCCAGCCAGTCGGCGGCGGCGACCTTGTCACCGGCCTTTGCGACAGGGGTGAAGTCCCAGAGCTTCTCGCGGTCCAGCGGATCCGTGTATTCTCCTCTCTTGAGGAAAACGTCTGTCATGGTGGCGAGGTTGTTCTGCAGTCCGTCGTAGACGCTGGACAGAAGTCCAGGTCCGAGGGTGGCCTCAAGCATCTTGCCGAGGAACTCGACCTTGTCGCCGTTCTTCAGGGCGCGGGTGCTCTCGAAGACCTGCACGGAAGCCTTGTCGCCGTTGACCTTGATGACTTCGGCGAGGAGCTGTGTCCCGTCCAGGTCGATATGGCAGAGCTCGTTCTCAGCCACAGGCCCGTCTACGGCCACCGTCACGAGGTTTGAGACGATGCCCGTCACCTTTCCTGTTGTCTTCATTGTATATCAGTGTTTTTTTTGTTGTCGTATGTCGCCCGGATCTCCTGGACGAGTTTGCGGAAATACTCCTGCCCTGTCTCCGGATCCAGCTTCTCCCATCTCTCCACGACCTTGAGCTTGGCCGTGAAGGCCAGGATGACGCTCATGTCGAAGAGCGACCAGAGTGTCAGCTCGTCCGCCTTGCGCCACATCAGGTCGTCGAGGCCCCTCTCCCTGCGGATGATGTCTCCGCAGTCGAGTACGGCGCGCACTTCCTGGCGCATCAGTTCCTCGTCTTCCAGGCCGCTGTCAATCTTGATGACGTCCGTGCCTTCCGGGCGGCCGACAGTGGAGTTGATCCAGTCCACCTTGGTGTTGCGGACCATGAGGTCGTAGGTGAAGAACTCGCGGATGAAGCGGTTGCGGTGGGAGAGGGCGGTCTCGTAGAACGCCGCGCCGAGGCTGTCCTGATCGTAGCCGGAGAGGAAGAAGTCCAGCAGGGCATTGTCCCTCGCGGAGAGATTGGAGCGTATGTCCCCTATGAGGGCGGCGCAGTCAATGTGCCAGCCCTTGGGAGAGCCGCTCTGCAGGAGGGGGAGTCCCGCTATGATGTATTCGTAGTTATTCATCCTGCCCGAAGAGAATCTTCCTTGTCACCGGGCGGATGTATTCGGCGATGAGCTCGCGGAACGTCTCGTCGCTCAGGCTCACATACCAGCTGCCCTCCTTGGGGCCGATGGTGAAGCCGCCGGCGATCCTTTTGGAGAACTGCGCCTGTACGCCCTTGCCGAGCTGCTTCTGCAGGCCGTCCTTGACCCACGGCTCAAGCTCCGACTGGAGCGAGGCGGGGAGGACGAGGGAGAGGTCGCAGCTCTCCTCAGCGTTGAACTTGTCGGCTACGGCCACGATTATCTTCTTGATGAACTCCGGGTCGGAGAGGGATTCTTTGACCTTGTCGGAGACGAGGGAGCCGAGCAGGAGGTCCTCGATGCTCTTCTTGGCTGTCTGGAGGCTCTGGGACGCGGCCATCCTGATGTCTGATTCGGCCTTGGCCTTCAGGCCGGCGGCGTCGCTCTCCGCCTTCTCCATTATGGAAGCGGCTTCGGCTCTGGCCTTGGCCACTATTTCGTCGGCTTCTTTATGTGCCTTGGCAAGAAGGAGTTCTCCCTCCTCCTTGCCTTTCGACAGTCCCTCGTTGTAGAGCTTGTCGGTAAGTTCCTGTAGTTTGTTGGACATATAGAGTTTGTTATTAGTCAAATGCGTCTGGCCGCTGGAGCGGTTAGACGCAAATATACACAAAATATTCCTTTTTTATCAGTCATGTGCACCGGCACACTCCTTCTTCAAAAAGAAATCTATCCACAAAAATCTTTGCCAAATCTGCGGCAACTTATTTTTTGCCGCTTACTAAGATGGGCGCCTCGGGAGCGGGCAGCCTCCTGCTCAACACAAAAGCATCGCAGGAGGCCGCCTGTCCAGGGCGCCCGCTGCCATAGTGCCGGGCCAGGAGCCTGAGTCACGCGATGCAGGTGTGAGCCGATTCGGCGGAATAGGCTCACACCTGGCGTAGGCGGATGCCTGAGAGAGCCATGCAGAGCAGCTGGAAGGTCCAGGTAGCAGCGGAAATGCCGGAATAGGCTCACACCTGGCAGCAACGGGCTTCAGCAATGGGCAAGAGGCGGTCCTGTGACGGCAGGCCCCACCGCGCCGTACAGAATCAGGCCTTCTGTTGTACGGGACGGCCTCGCCGGACAGTGCGGTGCAGAAAATGGCCCTGTGGTGTACGCGAGGCTCGTCTTAGCATCGGGGGCTGCGCGCGACGGTGGCAGCAAGAGCAGGTGCGGCGGAAAGCACAGGTCACTGCCGGGACTGGTCAGTTGACGCGGATGTCGCGGACGCAGCGGGTCGTCGCTGTAGTGTGAGTCGCCGCAAGGTATATGTTGGGGGTATCATAGCCGTAGCCGTATTTGTCGCCTCCATCCTTTCCATGCTCTCCATAGATGCCCGGCACCACTCCGAAGGACCAGTATGTACGGGAGAAACTTTTCTCAAGGGCGTTGCCGTTGCCCACATAGAGCCCGACGAGCTGCTTGATGGATGCCGTGTACCAGCGGAGCTCGCTGCGGTCTATCTTGCCGTCGCCGTTGTTGTCGCGGTTGCGGGCCATGCAGAAGTATCTCAGTGACTTCTTGGCCGCTTTCATGTTCCTTGGCTTCGAAGGCAAGCAGGGCGGGTACTTCATTATGTTCTGCTGCTGCGGTGTCGCATATATTTTAGCATGGACGATAATGAAGCTCCTCGTGCCTAAGTATAAGCCGGTGGAGATGTAATAGCCCTATTCTACACGTATGTCACGAACGCAGCGTGCTTTAGAGAAAGTAGCGTTTGCGCTGAGTGAAATGTTGCCACCGTCTGCACAAAATCCGTATTTGTTGCCGCCGTCTTTTCCGCTGCCACCCAAAGCCTCCACTCCAAAGGACCAGAAGGTTCGGCTTGGGTAAGTTCCGGACGACACCAAGCTCGTGTAGTATCTTATTACAGCAAGTTCCGTCTGGCTTGGAATCCTGTATCCGTCAGGGCAATACCCTGCATATACGGAAGAACCATATTTGCTGACTTCATCATTGAGGGCTTTGAACGATACCGCTCCTGATGTCCAGCTTTGGTCCGCGGGTGCGGTCTCGAATTTCTTGTAAAGGCTGTTTGCGGTGGCACGCTCATCCTCATAGTCAAGCTCTCTTGAAGAGTAGTACCTTAGGGCGCTTTCATTGATGTGGGTGCATTCGAAAGTATATGAGCCGTCCGCATTCTGCGAGGCCTGGATATAGTCGTCCGGCGTCTTATTTATAGGCGCATCGTTTGCCAGACCAAGGTTCCTTACACATCTTATGGTAAAATTTGTAATTCCTCCCCAGTCGAATGAGCCGCTGATATTTCCTGTGGAGATACCCTCCTCTCCCCAGATGACAGTAGGCTCAGAGTCGCTTGGATACTTGGTGCTGGAGATGACATGCTGCCTCCAGCGCGCAGGATTATCCGAATTGCGGTCAGCGGTGGATCTGTTGTATATACGTACCGAGCTTTCCAGTACGCCGTCTCCCACATACAGACCTATCAGCTGTCTTACGGATGCAAGATACCATCTTACCTCATCGCGGTCTATAACGCCGTTTCCGTTGTTGTCCCTGTTGCGGGACATGCATATATATCTTAGCGACTCATATCCGTCCTTTAGCTGAGGCAGTTCGTTTCCCACTTCAAACGAGAGATATTTGTCCCATCTGACGTTGTCCTGTATGGTGGTGATGTTGCTCACTGTGGTTCCGTTTGGCGCAAGTCCCCATTCGAAGACACTGTTGGCCAGGCCATTGTAGTCATCCGTATTCTTGCCAGAGCCGTTCCGGGACCCGTCTTGATTGTAGGTGAATACCTTATCCGCATATTCGTCCGTGGATTCGAGCCCCCATGCATTTTGGAGCCTGGTGTAACTTTCATCCGTGTTGTATATGCTCTTTATTGGTTTTTGCTGTATGGTGATGACGGAGCCGGTGGCGCGCGATTCAAGGTCCTTACTGGTATTGGAGTTGCACAATATGTGCATGGCGCGCTCTTCCTTATTGACAAATCGCTTCCAAAGCGTAGGGGAAGACCCGCCGAAGATAGGATCCTTATCGTAGTAATACTCGTCCACGAACACAGTTACGCATATCTTGGCATCATTGAGATTCTCGCTGTCGAAGTCGCATTTGTAGTCTGCATAATTACCGCCGTTCTCAAGCCATGACGCGTATCTTTTCACTTGCGTCTTGATGTATTTCACCATATCGATGATATCCATCACGCCGTCATTGTGGTAGCCCTCAAGGCCGGGGTCGTTGCTTCCGTCAGACTCCTTGTTCTCTTCGGCGCTTCTGAAAGTGGATGACTCGGCGAAAGCGCGGTTTGTATACCTGCGTCGTATGTCTTTATAAAATTTGGTGGACGCATCCTTTTTGTTGAGTCTGAAGTGAACCCATTTGTAGTCCAGTCCGGCCGGGATGTCCTCTCCGTCATGTCCTATGGCCGGAGAGCCTTCCCCGAAAGGTGTCTTTACCCGCCATGTCAGGTCATCGGCCGTAGCGGTTGTCCCCTCGAAGAAATTCTTCGCGCTGAAGGTCATGGTCTTGGTCTCGTAGTGGGCGTCGCAAATGGCGATTTCCTCTTTGGCTATAGTTATCTGCCCTGAAGCACCGGGCTGGTTCTCGATATTTTCCCCGTCCGAGGTCTCGACTTCTATTCTTATGTTGTTGACCGAATTGATGGTGACGGTATAGTTGTAACTTGTATTCCTTCTGGTCTGGGAATTGGCCACATTCCCGTATTCGTCATCATTCCAATGCTCTGAATTTCCGTTATGAATGGTGCTGTCCCAGTCCCCAAGATGGATAAGATACAGCACGTCCCCGCCCAAAGTCTGTCCTGCCTCGGTGCCGGTCAGTTTCATGGTGACCTTGGCGGATACCAGGACGTAAGTGGAGAAGTCGTTTGCATTCTGGAAGATGCGCATGGACTTGGTACTTGTCTTTCCGGAAAGGTTGGTGTATTCCACAGCCTGTACTTCATTGAGTCCGGTGGCGGTCTTTTTCTGCCTGCTCCTGTCTTGATAGCTTGTGAATGAGGAGTTTTTCGGCGTCTGCCTGTTCTCCATCATGTAGAAAGAGAAAGACGAGGTGTTCTGGTCCGGGAATTCTTCGAAATTTGCCCATTCGCTGTCGAAGAATAAAGATGCGTACTTTGCGTAGTCTCCGGTCGGAGTATTCGGATCAACGCTGCATGCGTCTTCATTTCCCTCCATCAGAAAGGCCGTCTTAGGGATATTGAATACTCTCCAACCTTTCGGCTCGAAAGACTGGATGACCTGGCCGTTCTCGTCAGGTCTTGTGCCTGCTTTGAACGTGAACTTTATCTTGGCATCCATTCTTCGGAGAATAAGGCTCCCTGAGCCTCCTCCACCTATGGTAATGCCCTCACCGTCGCTTACCGTAACTCCGGATATGCTTCCGGACATAGGGAAGTATCCGTTTCTGGATGTTGTCTCCTGATTGATATATACCCGGAAATTCTTTATGTCATCCTCGGTATTTATGTTGTGAGACAGCATTTCAGAAGATATTTTCACCATATCTCCGTCAATGTTCGCAAACACATAGATTTTGAATCCTGACCCGGAAGGGGATTTGATCTTGATGACTCCGGTACTTGACTGGTCTGCCTGCGAACTGTTCTCCCTATACCATCCTTCTTCGATGATATCCAGTTCTCCTTTGCTGTTCGTGCGGTCAAGTTCGCTATACCACTTGTTGTGAATCTTGTGTCCGTTCTTATCGAAGACGAACACATAAAGGTTCATTATCCTGTTTTCACTCTCGGCTTTGAGGGTGGCTTTGGTGCTTACCTCCACATTCGGAGCCGAGCCGAATTTCAGGTAGAGGTAGCCCTCTCCGCCGGTAAGGCCGCCCGGAGCAAACTGCTCCCTGACGCAGGAAGTCATCATAAGCAGGAATATCGCTGCGAATATGGTGGAAAAGTATCTTTTCTTCATGATGGTAATCTAATCAAAAGTGGTTTCATTATCGACCGTTTTCCAAATCTCTGTCTCGAAATCCAGTTTCCCGGTATTCTTGTTGAAAAAGATACTGACTCTTATGTCGATACTCTCGTTGCGCTTGATTCTCTGTAGAGGGACAGCTACGCCAAGATCCGGGTCTATATGGCTAAGATCGTTGTCGGAGTAGTTTATAAGGGCTTCCGCACCGTCAAATACTTCCTCTGTGGTAGTGACTGAATTTACTTTATAGAAGTACCATTGATTCTGCGGGGACTTGCCTTTGTCGTTGAAGTCAAGGGTTCCGGCATTGTTCCATATATAATTGCCGCCGGAGCTGATTGTGTGCCCGTTGGTCTTATCTCCGTTGAAAGTGAAGTTATCTATACTTGTACCAAGGTCAAGCTTGCCGGAGGAGTTTTTCAGGTATTTGTTCTGTCCGATGTTTTTAAGATCGTAATATGTCGTCCACCATGACACATATTGCGACTCATAAGTCCAGATATAGTCTTCAATGTCGCTGCTGGCAAGCAGGTGGTTCTTCGGGCCGTCTCCGCTTGCGAGAAAATCAATACCCACAGAGCCGCTATGGTGTCCTTTCAGCAGATATCTCATGCTTTTGTTCATTACCAGATACTGGTTGCCTTCATTCAGGCTTTCGCTCGTCTCTTCGAATGAGTATGAAGAGATGTCCTTGGTGATTACGTCCGGCTCTTTTGTCTGATTGCTGGCAAATACACCTCCGCGGATTTTTATTCCCGGAGCTTTATCGGTCTCGAAAAGGTACACGGCAGGATAAGTCATCTCCGTGTTTGGCTCAAGACCTATTATGGTGGTCATTTTCTCCAATTCCTCGTATCCGGCCCCTGGAAAGAAGCTGTCTTGCTCGAAAAGATAGGTCTTGTCCGGGCGGATGTCATTGAGGCTTATGTCCTTGATCCAAATCATTTTGTCAAGGGTGCTGTTCCGGACAGTTACATGTATCTTGGCGCATATTCTGACAAGAGAAGCGCTGATCATATTCTTGCCCGGGACTACATGGATTTCTTTCACGACGCTCAGCGGCATTCCGTATATACCGTACTCATAGTTGATGGTCGCCTTCTTGAAAGCATCATCAATTATGTCTCCCGCAGTATACGAAGACAGCGCGTCGCTGTTGGCCACGAAATAGAGCGTGTATGAGGCGCGTTCCACATTGATAAACTGTGCCGATGCAGTTCCCATTCCTGTCATGGTGATTCCGTCCTCTCCCGAGGCCGGGCTTCCGGCAGCACTTCCGTCAGCACTGATGACTCTTACTATATTATCGTCCTTGTCCACGAGCCAGATGCGCAGAGAATTTATCTCATCCCCGCTCCTGGCTGATTTGGTGGAAGGAAGAGTTATGGATATCTCGATATTTCCGCTTCCGCTTTCAGTGGCGTGCGGGTTCTTGCTGCATCCTATCAGGGAAATGAAGAATATTAACAATAGAAACCTCTTCATGGCGTACTACAGATAAATGTCCACAGGGACTTGTTTGGTGAGCCAAGGCTCGATGGTGACGGATACCTCGATGTCTGATTTATTGACAAGAAGCGTGTAAGTGTAGATTTTGCCGGCTTCCCATTTGAGCGGCTGCAGATTGACGGTATGGTCGATTTCGTTGTCTCCTCCGCTTTTCCGGGTGAACAGGTGGATGGATGTCGGACCGTTTGCCGGGTCACTGCACGTTTGCGGAATTGCGAAAAAGTATTCGTTGCTTTCCAATATATCCGTAGGCTCTACCGGTCCCTTGACTCCGAATGTCTTGTCTCCGGTCCATTCGTAAAGTTTGTCCTGGCTGTTGAATGTCCCTTGCCAGTTGAACGCTTCGTCTGCGCCGAATCCGGTGTGGTTAAGATGCCCGTAGGCGTTTAATCCCTTGATGTAGAAATGGATTATATTGTCCGTGTATGTGGATGGCGTGACTGTCTCCTTGAATGCTATTTTGAATTTCAGTGCGCACAGAGCGTGATGGAACTCCATCTGCACTCTGCCGTAGCCGTCATTTGCAGGATATCGCTTTGCCGAAGCCAGCAGAAGGTCATAACTGTCATCCAGAACGCGGTATTCTATGTCGATACCGTCTGCGGATGAGCTGGATTGCAGAATGGTGGCATCGTACGGGTGATAGGCCCTAAACCGGTAATACATGTTCCTTTTCCAATTCTTCTTGGCGGAATACTGCGACCCGCTGAACGTATATGTCCAGTTGGTCTCGTGGCTGATGACGTCTGTTGTATAACGCACCTCCACCGGAGAAGAAAAGTCGAATACGTTGGTGCCTTTTCCTCCGTCGGTGACTGAATACATTCCATATATTCCGAAGGATTTGTTCTTAAGGGTTGCGGTCGTAGTTGATTCGCCGGTATGGTTTGACTTGGTGCCTTCAACCTGCGAAACGGTGCTTGTGCTGAATCCGATGGCTGTCCCGTGCTCCTCACCTTGGGGTTTGGTGCATGAGCCGAGCAATACTGCCGCAGATACGAATAGTGCTGTTCTTATCTTGTGCATGTCTCTATCCTCCGATTACAATGTCAGTATTACCATAGCCGGTCCAGTCGGAAACGCTTCCTCCGAAATCGATAGGATGGTCAGAAGTTCCGAATATAATCTGATATTCAGTGTATTTCCCTCTTTCCCAGGCAGCGCCGTGCTGGTTGAGAGATATGGACACATTCTCGTTTTGGATGGCTCCGTTGTTATTGATGGTGTAGTAGATCTCCATCTTGACATTCTCCCTCGTGCCGACAGCCGAAAGGCTCTGAGGTATCAGAAGCATTGTCTCGATGATGTTTTGCTTGTTGACATTGAGCGTTATGGGATTTGTCAGCGTGTTGTCAACATCGTGGACATCACCTCTGTTGGTCCATTCCGAGCCGTTGAAATCCGCCTCGCCATAGACATTACGGAAAATTATTCTGTTCAGGGAAATCGTTTTCCCGGTTTCTGCCTTTTCGATGAATGCCGTCACGGCTACTTTGGAAAGAATATGCCTGAATACGATAGGTACGCCGACCATACCGTATGAAGTACCGTTGGCGGACTTGATGTCTGCCACCATAAGATCGATTCTCTTGTCGCTCCCGTTTGTGGCCCAGCCTGTAACCTCCACGCCCTCTTTGGTAATCTGTATTTTGTCGGATTCCGGTGAATAGGCCATAAATGTGAGAGACCCCTTCTTGGGCCAATAATACGGCGTCGCCGCCTTGAAGACCTTTGTGGTGGGGTCGTAACTTATGACAGCGGAGGAGATGTACAGTTGGGCGTCCGCCTTGTTGGCGGCCCACTTCTTCCCCTGTGGCAGATACCATGCGGAAGAGACGAACGGGACCGTTGTCGGGTACGCTTCTAAGGGGGCCTTTGTCCTGTCGCTTATCACCTGATAGCTGATTTCGGTATTGTCCGTAGGACCGCTCTGCTGCACTATTTTCGTGCAGCAGCCAAGTGTCAGGACCAATACGGCCATAATCAGTCTCTTGAGCATTTCTTGTGTTTTGATTTGTGCCTGAAAGGGCGGCCAGGCCCTTTCAGACTGTGCTGAAGACGCGCGGATTATAAAGTGCCGCGCATCATAAAAGTGTCTTAGAACTGGATATCGGTAACGGCACCATCTTCCCAGCCCTCAACTGAAGGATCCCAGAGAATCTCGTTGAGGGAGAGCTTGATGTTGAGAGTGTATTTCTTGCCGGACACCCAGCCTTCGGTGTAGATGTCCTTGAGAGGCTTGGTCTCTGTCACGGTCTCCACAACAGCAGTCCCGGTATAGTTGGTGGTGATGGTGTAGACTATCTCGATTTCTGGAGTCGCGTCAGCGAATTTCTGAGGGAGCACAATGCTGAAGTCATCCGCGCTCGGTGAGAGCAGTGCAGCTGTGCTGCTGACAGACTGTCCTGCAGCGCTCGTGAATACCGGCATGTCCTTGACATCGACATGGCCTGTCCATACATTTTCTGCAACGGTGGCGGTAGGGCTGCCCTGGGCATAATCACCCTTGGTGCTGATATTCTTCAATGTGATGGATTTGAGACTATATGTGGCTCCGGCATAGTTTTCGTTGGTCTTGATTGTGAATGCGAGATTGGAGAGGACATGGTGGAATACGGTAGGCACGCCTGGCTTCCATCCCTGATGTGTTGTCAGGTTCTTGCCGTTCATGTCTTTTGCTATGTCTGCCACAAGCAGGTCCTTATTCTTATGGTCAAAAGCGGAGTAGGCGGTAAATGTGATCCCCTTGTCTTTCGCGCATCCTGCCAGTGTTGGCGCAGGAGCATCGGTGTAGTCAGTCCAGGCGAAGAAGGTGAGAGAGCCTTGTTTCGGCCAGTAGTATGTCGCTCCGGACGCTTTCCAGGCGTTGTCAGTTGTGTTGAAGGCGATAAGTGCACCCGGGATGTAGGCCTGGGCATCTGCGAATTTTGTCGCCCAATCCTGGCCTGACGGAAGGAAGTAGGCATAAGAGTAGAACTTCTTGGTGTTCAGGAAGTCATCAGCAGCTTTCGTCTCAATGGTCCTGAAAGTGATCTGCTGCGGCTCGTCCGCTATGGAGCGGATCTCCGTCCTGGTGCAGCCGGCAAGTATTGCCATGGCCGATGCTGCGAGTAAAATAATTCTTTTCATAAATTGGTATTTTTGATTTTATAATATTATATCGTGGTTCTCGTTCTCCCAGTCATCTACGGACGGGTTGAATCCGCCCTGGTCGGGCGTCTTCGGCGGATCGATTTTGATGGTCTCGTCGAGCAGCAGCCAGTGATGCTTGATGCAGTCTTCGCTGCGGAAGAGCTCGGAGATGTCGAAGGTCTTCTGGACGGATTCGCCTGCCTTCGTCACTATGTCGAACGTGACCTCAAGTGAGTTGTGCGAGTCGTTCGGGCGACCGAAGGTGTTGAAGATGCAGCAGATGACAGGCACGCCCTTGTCGTCGCTCTTGACCAGAGGGAAGTAGACGGAAGTGCGCGGATCGTCCATGCGCTCGCCGAGGGCTATGCGGTTGCCGCCGGACATCCCCGAGAGCACCGCCCTCGCACCGGAGACATATTCGATACCGTCCACCTTGATCTGCAGATAGTAACTCTCCACCACCGAACGCGACTCCGCCTTGACGGTGTATATCCCCGAATGATACGGGATTACCTCCCGAGGGCTTCTCGCCACCACGAGATGATCCGGAGAGTATGTGATGGATTCCTCTGCCGGCACCTTGGTCTGGTAGCTTCTGGATATCCTGTCCGGGACATTGGCGGCGTAGGCCTCGGCGCTTTCCCAGTTGTAGGTGTTGCGGATGAGGGTGTTCTCCGTGCCGAAGTTGTAGATGTACATCCTGTATGTCCCCGGGGCGATGCTGAGTTTGCCGCTGAAGACAGTGTTCCCGTCGGAGTCGGTCGACTTGGTGCTGATATAGGCCTCGGTCGCGAGAGCGTCGCCAGTCTCCTCAAAGAAGAGCACATGCATCATGTCCGGGTCTATCTTCGGGACGGGTATCTTGTCGTTGTAGATGTCGCAGGTGACATTGGAGATGGCCTCGACGCTCACCTTGACATTGATACTGGTGTTGAAGTCCGGGTCGTCCAGCGGCCGCCGCTCGCAGCTTGTCAGGACTGCCGAGACGAGGATGGCGGAGAGCGCAGCCCTGCCGATGAGCCTATATGTGGTGCCGGACAGTCTCATCTCGCGTTCCTCCTGTATTTTACCTGTATAGGTACGACGAGCGAGACCTTGAGCTTCGTCGGGCCGAACCATGAGAATACGCCGGTGCGGAACGGGTCACGGTAGAGGTGCTCGTAGTTTTCGTCGGGCTGATAGTGCCTCCAGTCGCTGCGCAGAAATCCGAGCGAGGCGGAGAGTTCCAGGTTGCAGACCTCGCCGAGAGGCATGGAGTAGCCGTAGGTGAGTCCCGTAGACCAGTATTCTCCCTGCCAGCAGAACTTGGTGTCCCACTGGAAGTCGTATTTGGCGGACATCGCGTAGAGTCCGAGGAAGTGTCCGGAGAGACGGTCGCGCTCCGGGCTCTTGGCGAACCACCATCTCGGTTCAACCCCGATTTCCCACATCTGGAAGCAGTACTTCCGTCCGTTAGGGCCCCAGTTCCACCAAGGGAAAACATCTTCGACAGCCAGGGAGAACTTGTCCCCGAGCGGCACCTCAAGTTCGAAGTTGAGGGCTGTGACAAGGTCGTAGAGCAGGTTGGTCTTGAGCGCGAGAATTGTACGGTAGCCGTAGGATTCGCGGGAGGACGGGATGATGTCGCTTCCCGGAGATGTGAGGGTCACGTCAGGCAGACATGCGGAGAGCGCGGGAACGGAAGGGAACTCCGGGCGCGGCTCCGTCCAGTTGAGGCGGATGAACGTGCGCCTCATATCTGGGAACCAGTGGCGGACGAGCCGGTTCCAGAGAGCCGGATCGTAGGTGTGGATGAGGGCCTTTTTCTGCTCGGCTGATACGGGGGAGTCTATGATGGAGAGCAGATTGCGCTTCTGTGTCTCGCTTAGGGAGGTGCTGCTGAGCACCCGCTCCCGGAGGAGCTGCCAGGACTCTCCGCCGCCACTGACGCGCAGCCTGCCGTCGAGATCCGGCCAGTTGCTCCGCAGGTAGCCTCCGATTGCGGCCGCACGCCTCTCAGCGAGCCTGAGGTTGTAGGTGTAGTTGCCTTCAGGTGAGGAGAACGACAGCACGCTGAGGCTGTCGATGCTCCCTATACCTATGGATGCGATGGAGTCTGCAAGGGCGCGCAGCCTTTCGCCGGTGTTCTTGTAGGCGGGGTCGAGCACGGCCCTGTCCCAGCGGAAGTCAACAGAGAATCCGGCTGCTCTTCCTCTATCATCCTGCGCCTTGGCAGGGGAGAGGAAAAGCAGGCCCGCCACGGCTGTGGCGACGATTGTCATTGTTGCGAATCTTCCCATCTTGGTGCATCAGGGCAGTTTCACCCGCCCTGATACTAAGAAGTTGTTTTGATTTATGTTGAAAATTCTTTTACTTGCTTTTTCGCCATATTTTTTCCTGGCTTTTTCGGTCAGATAGTTCTACTATCTTTCTCAAAATCCAGAAAAAACTCTGACAGAAAAATCTTCATAAAATTTATGACAAATAAATTCAAAACAACTTCCAAGCGCTGTCTGTGGCTGCCTATTTGATGATGTTGTCGTAAGTTACGCTTCCCCAGTCCACAACGGACGGAGCCCAGTAGATCTTGCGGTTCTCGAGATTGATCTTGAAGTTGTAGGTTATCTTCTTGTTCATATCGATTGCGTTGGCGCTGCCATGGATGTTATACAGATAAACATCCTCAGATACATTCTCGGTGGAGTGGTGGGTAGCGTCGCTGTAGGTCAGCACCTGGTATTCGATGTGGATGAGCGGATCCGTTGTTTTAGGAGTTGTGGTGCCGGGGGTGATAAGAGGCTGAGGCAGGACGAGGAGATACTTGTTGCGGGTGTCATCTTGGGTCTTGTATGTCAGGTTGAACTTGGTGTTGTCGACAAATGCCTCAGGGGCTTTATTGAACCAGGTGTAGGGATTTTTGTTGGACAGAGGACTCCAATGCTCTGCTACAGGATCTGCATCTGTGGTTGTGTATCCGTAAGTGCCCTTTGTATAGAGGTTTCTGACCTCCACTTTCTTGAGTTTGAACACTATGTCGCCTGCTTGCAGGGGTCCGTTGGTGCTGCGTCCGTACGAGTAATCATGCTCCACGAGATTGCCTTCGGTGTTGGTGATGACGGTCTGGAAGTTGATGCCGACTATCTGCGAAAGCTTGTGACGGAATACAATAGGGACACCGGTGTATCCGCCGTTCGACTCGTTCGCTGTCTTGTCCTTGGCAATGTCAGCCACCATGAAGTCGGTGTCCTGATGCGCATCCACATCATAGTCCACTATCTGTATACCGTCATTGCCTGAGAGGCTCTCAATATTGAGATCGCCTCCGCCAGCCTCTTGATAGGAGAACGGGCTATAGGCGAAGAAGGTGAGTGTGCCGCTCTTCGGCCAATAGTATTCCTTCCCTTCAACTTCCCATGCGTTGCCGCTGGCCGCGCCGGATTTGTTCACCACCTTGCTTATAGGGATGTAGAGAGTGGCATCCGCCATGTTGGCGTTCCAGTTTCCGCTTGGAAGGTAGTATGCGAGCGTGCCGAACGGGAGATCTTTAGGATAGGTATTGCCGTCGACCATGTCCTTGGTGGAGTGTTTGCCGTTAAGCGGGAGGAAACGGACTGCCTGAGGGTTGTCGCTGATGGATCTCACCTCGTTCTTCGTGCAGCCGACAAAAGCGCAGGTTGTTACCGCCAATATTGCGGCTGTCAAAACTTTTTTCATCTGGCTAAAATATTTTAATTTCAAATTTAAGTGTTCGTTATAGCTTGCGGGAATCATCTGGTCTGAATCACCCCAACGCGCAAATTTGGTCGTTTTTTCGGACATTTTGTTTGATTATTTCTCTATTATTTGGTCAAATGGGGGGGGGGTAAAATAGAATATTTCCAGTTTACTTCATGGGTAAGCGGCAAAAACCGGCGGTCGGCGGCATTTGCCTGAAAAGGGTTGAGTTTTCCTGATTCTGGTTGATTCGCCGTGCGCACCAGCCCCCTTTTTGCGCACGCGGGTTTCCGAAAACCGGCGCGGTGAGTGGAAACGGCCCTGGTGCGCACGGTGATGTTCCACGCGCCGGAGGATGTTCCACGGATGTCCGCCATCGCCACGCACACGTCGCCACATCACCCAGCAGCCCACATCACCCAGCAGGCCACAGCCCCGCCGCCCAGTAGACGCAGAAAGGGGCTATAAGATTACTGAATCTCGACTTCCGGAGCGCAGCGCTTCCTGTACTCGGTGGCCGTGATTCCTTCGGCCTTCTTGAAATTGCGGGAGAAGACTGCGATTTCGGAGTAGCCGACAGCGGAGGCGACATCGGAAATCTGCATCTGTGGGTTTGCCTCCATCAGGCGTTTGGCCTCCCCGATACGGAGCCGGTTAATCCACGAGTTGAAGTTGACTCCGAGATAGTGGTTGAGGTAGTATGAGAGCTGGGGGCCGCTTATCCCCATCTGGTCCGCCACGTCGGAGAGGGCGAGTCCCTCTTTGAGATATGGTTTGTCTTTGGAGTTCAGCCACCTCTTCATCGCGCTTTCTACCATTTCCGCGCGGAGCGGCGCCTCCTTTTCTGCTTCTGCTTCTTCGGCAACATCAAAGCCGGCCATTTTCTGTCCGGTGCTCATAAGAAGCGGTTCCATGTTGAACACCATGATGACATTCAGCAGTTTCAAAACGGCGCGCAGGTTTATGCACACTATGCTGAGCGTCTCGCAGAAGAGAAACATGTTCAAGGTGGTGACGATGATGTAGGCGCCGTATATCGTGAAGAACTGTCTGGCTCGGCCGATCTTCACCGCATCATCCCCGGAGAAGAAGTTGACGACATTGAGCGAGAACCGCCTTGCAGCCATCGCGATCAGGACGAAACTGCCGAGTATCGCAAGAAGCAGAAGGATATGCGCGGCTATGGTCAGTGCGGCATACCAGCCGGTGCGGCAGTAGTGCGTGAACGGGTCCGGTGTGCCGCCGTGTCCTGCCAGGAACGCCACGAATCCTCCCAAGAAGAGCAGCATCAGCACGCCAAGCGGATATGTCCCCCATCTGAGGAAGCGCCTGTATGCGGTGTGTTCATGGAGGAGCATCAAGGTTGCGGATGTCAAGAAGAAAACCTGACACCAGTAGGCGGCCGGCAATGCGAAAGAGTTCTGGAATCCGTTGCCTATCCCCCTGAAAATCACATACAGCATCACCGCGTCTATGAGGACGTCGATGAATGCTGTATATGCAAGGTATTGCTTGATGGTCCGATAGAGTTTGCTCTCCGTGCCCTGAAAAGGCTTGAGCGTAAGCAGCAGTACGCCAAGAGTCAGGCTGGTGCCGCCGTTTATGAGGTATGTGGCTGTATGGACGTCAAGCATGAGTCGAGCGGAGCTATCCGAGGAAGCCGAGCAGGATACCTGCGGCCACGGCTGAACCGATCACGCCGGCCACATTAGGGGCCATGGCATGGGTGAGCAAGTGGTTGGACGGGTCAGCCTCGAGGCCGACGACTTCGGATACTCTGGCTGCGTCAGGTACGGCTGACACGCCGGCGTTGCCGATGAGAGGGTTGATCTTCTTGCCTTCCGGCAGGAAGAGGTTCATGAGCTTCGCGAAGCAGACGCCTCCGGTGGTGGCGATCACGAACGAGATGAGACCGAGGGCGAAGATCTTGACAGATTTGCCGGTCAGGAACACGTCCGCCTGGGTTGACGCTCCGACGGTGACGCCGATGAGCGTGGTCACGACATCGATGAGCGGTCCGCTGGCCGTGGTCGCGAGCCTCTTGGTCACTCCGCTCTCCTTGAGCAGGTTGCCGAAGAAGAGCATGCCGAGGAGCGGAAGTCCTGAAGGCACGATGAAGGCAGTGCAGATGAAGCCGATGATAGGGAAGATGATTTTCTCCCTCTGGCTCACGACACGAGGCTTGTTCATCCTGATGAGACGCTCTTTCTTGGTGGTGAGGAGAAGCATTATAGGCTTCTGGATCACAGGGACGAGCGCCATGTATGAGTATGCGGACACGGCGATGGCTCCCATCAGTTCCGGAGCGAGCTTGGAGCTCAGGAAGATGGCCGTAGGGCCGTCCGCGCCTCCGATGATGCCTATGGCGCCGGCCTCGTTAGGAGCGAAGCCGAAGACGAGGGCCAGGAGGTATGCGCCGAAAATTCCGAGCTGGGCCGCTGCGCCGATCAATATCAGTCTCGGCTGGGAGATGAGGGCCGAGAAGTCCGTCATCGCTCCGATGCCGAGGAAAATCAGCGGCGGGTACCATCCCTGCCGTACACCCTGATAGAGGATGTTGAGCACCGAACCCTCCTCGTAGATGCTGACATTCATCCCCATGGGAAGAGGGATGTTGCCGATGATCATTCCGAAGCCGATAGGGACGAGCAGGAGAGGCTCCCATTTTTTGACTATGCCGAGGGTGATGAACACGAGACCTATCAGGATCATCACCAGATGCTGCCAGGTGCAGTTGGCGAATCCCGTGAACTCCCAGAACTGCTGCAGGCTGTCAATGACGTTCTCCATCAGCCTATCGTCACTATTTTGGCGTCCTCAAGCACTGAATCACCCTTGGAGACATGAATGGCCGTGACTGTGCCGTCGCACTCGGAGAGGATTTCGTTCTCCATCTTCATCGCCTCGATCACGGCGACTTTCTCTCCGCGCTTCACGGCCTGGCCCTCCTTGACGTCGATGCTGATGATCACGCCCGGAAGAGGGGAGACGATGTCCTTGCCGGCGCCTGACTTGGGTGCTGCCGGAGCGCTCGCCTGGGGTGCCGCAGCTGCGACAGGGGCTGCGCCCTGCACCGGAGCCGCCTGTACTGCCGGGGCTCCGCCTTCCATCTCCACATTGTAGGAGACACCATTGACTGTGACGCTGGCGTTGTTGCCTTCCACGCCATTGACGGCTACATTGTATTCTTTGCCGTTGATCTTGAATTTGTATTCTTTCATTTCCTGATTTGTTTTCTGAAGTTGAACTGTGCCCCGTTCCAGGCGGAGGCGGCATTGTGCCTTATGGTGATCACGCCGCTCTCCACATCGTGGACATTGTCGTTGAGATAGAGATAGAGGGCCGTCACCGCTGCGATCTCGTCGTCGGAGCCGCATTCGGCCTGGAGCGCGAGGGCTATGGCCGCGGCCACATCCGCATCCGGGGCGCCTTTAGGGGCCTTCGGCTTGCGCTTGAAGCTTATCTTCCCGGAGAATATCGAGCCGGAGAAGTTGTAGATGAAGTACAGGATGACCAGCGCGATGAACACCACGCCCACGCTGATGATAGTGAGCGTCCACCCGTGAGGGTCGGTCTGCAGCATCCTGTCGGAGCCGGCCGTGAGGATACTAAAGAGGGAGGTTGTCATGCTTCTTGGCTGGAATTTCCTGATGCTTGCCGTCGAGCACCTCCAGGGCGCGGATCACGCGGAACCTGGTGTTGCGCGGCTCGATCACATCCTCGATATATCCTCTCTGCGCCGCCTGATAAGGGTTGCAGAAGAGGTCGTTGTATTCTTTCTTCTTCTCTTCGGCGAGCGCGGCCTGCTTCTGCGGGTCGGTCTCGGCCTTGAGTTCCTTGCCATAGATGATGCCGACTGCGCCCTCGGCGCCCATCACGGCATAGTTGGCCGACGGCCAGGCGTAGTTGATGTCTCCACGCATCTGCTTGCAGCTCATCACGATGTGTGCGCCGCCGTAGCTCTTGCGCAGGGTCACGGTGACCTTAGGTACCGTGGCTTCTCCGTAGGCGTAGAGGAGTTTGGCCCCGTTGGTGATGATGGCGCCGTACTCCTGCTGGGTTCCGCAGAGGAATCCGGGCACGTCCACCAGGGTCACGAGCGGGATGTTGAACGCGTCGCAGAAGCGGACGAAGCGTGCCGCCTTGCGGGAAGCGTTGATGTCGAGCACACCCGCGAGCACGCGCGGCTGGTTGGCCACGATGCCGACGCTCCTGCCGCCCATGTGGGCGAAGCCGGTGATGATGTTCTTGGCGAAGTCCTTGTGGACCTCGAAGAAGTCGCCGTCGTCGACGATGCTGCCGATGACGCCGTACATGTCGTATGCCTTGTTGGGGTTGTCAGGGATGATGCTGTTGAGCGCGTCATCGACCCTTCCGGCCGGATCTGAAGTCGGGCGTACAGGCGCCTTCTCCATGTTGTTCTGAGGGATGAATGAGAGCAGGCGGCGGATGTCAGCGATGCCTTCCTCCTCGGATGCCGCGCAGAAGTGCGCCACGCCTGACTTGGTGGCGTGTACGGAGGCTCCTCCGAGCTGCTCCTGGTCCACTGTCTCTCCGGTCACCGACTTCACTACGGACGGGCCGGTGAGGAACATATAAGATGTGTTCTCCACCATGAGGGTGAAGTCCGTCAGGGCAGGGGAGTAGACGGCTCCTCCGGCGCAAGGTCCGAAGATGCCGCTGATCTGCGGTACGACGCCGCTGGCGAGGATGTTCCTCTCGAAAATCTCACCGTAGCCGGCGAGGGCGTCGATGCCTTCCTGGATGCGTGCTCCGCCGGAGTCGTTGAGTCCGATTACAGGGGCTCCGACACGGACTGCCATGTCCATCACCTTGCAGATCTTCTCTGACATTGTCTTGGAGAGCGAGCCGCCGTTGACGGTGAAATCCTGGGCGAATACGAAGACGAGCCTGCCGTCTATCGTGCCCTGTCCCGTCACGACTCCGTCACCGTCTATATGGGTGGCGTCCATTCCGAAATCCGTGCAGCGGTGCTGCACGAACATATCGAACTCCTCGAAACTGCCAGGGTCAAGGAGCCGGGCGAGTCTTTCCCTCGCTGTCAGCTTTCCTTTGGCGTGCTGTGCGTCAATGCGCTTCTGCCCTCCTCCGAGAGCGGCCGAGGCGCGTCTTTCGACGAGCTCTGCGATTTTTTCTTCTTGTATGCTCATACTAACTATGTAATCGTTAAAAAATAGCTTGCCAAATCTGCGGCAACTTATTTTTTGCCGCTTACTATATTCTATAGCGCCCGCGTTCTCTTCTATGTGCGAGTGCGCGGGCGCAAAGATACTTATTTTTTTGGAACTGCGATGCGGCGCAGCGCGAGATATTATTGCTGATGTGCGGGCCGCAGCAGGTCGAGCACGGTCTTCACCGGATTGAAGGTCTCGAGCGGCACTTCCACGAAGAGGGTGTTCCAGTCTGACATCGAGCCGTTCCAGAGTCCGGGGAGTTCAAGCGCCTTGAGCTCGCGTCCGTGCCAGCTCTTGCGACTGATGAGCCCGGTCTCCTCGTCCACATGTCTGGTGAGGTCGAAATGAGCGCCTTCGTGGTCTTCCAGGCAGCAGACGATGTCCACAGGGTTGAAGTGGGTCGAGCCTTTCAGGAGCTGGGCCGAGCGCGGGTCGTCGGGGTTGATCTGGGCCGCTTCGAGTATCTGGAGCGAGGTGGCCCCGTCGCTGTCGCGGATGATGAACGGGCCTCCGCCCGGTTCGCCCTGGTTGCGCACCATCCCGCACAACCTTATCGGGCGGTTGAGCTTGTCGCGCAGGGCCTGCGCCCTGTCGCGGCAGTCTTTGGCCTCCGGCATCTCTATGCAGAGGGTGTCGCGGAGGAAGGCTTCTATCTCGTTGCACAGGTCCTGGCACTCAGGGGTGGCGTATGGGTCGTCGAGATTGACGTTGTAGACCGGAATGTATGCGAAGTCGCTCATCTCCCGGCGCATCCGGGTCATCTGGTCCAGGGCGAAGATGTAGCCGCGGATGGTGTCGCGCAGCTGCAGGGCCCTGCCCATCAGCACTTTCTTCCAGTGGGCCGTGACAGGCTGCATCCTCTCCACGCACACGTTGTCTATGTTCTTGATGGACACGAGCTCGGCCTTGAGGCTGTTGAGGTTGTGGATGAGGGCCCCGTGTCCTGCCGGGCGGGTGAGCACGGTACCGTCTTCCTTCAGGAACGGGTGGTTCTCCATGTCCACCGCCATGGTGTCCGTGGCCTTGTCCTGGAATGTGAAAGATATGTCGTACTTGACCCCGTAACGCTTCTCGTATTCCGGCCGGATCTGCTCCAGCAGCTCGCGGAAGAGGGGCTCGTGCTCCGGAGTGATGGTCACCGTGAGGTTGACGCTGCCGTCAGCATTGCGCATGTATGCCTGACCTTCAACGAGATGCTCTGCGAGAGCGGTGCGTACTTCGTTCGGGTAGCGGTGGAAGCTCAGCACTCCCTTGGGCTTGCTGCCGTAGTCGAGGCCTTCGTCGGTGAGCAGCCTGCGGGCCGTCGTGGCCGGGTCGTAAGGGGCCGTCCCGAAGACTTCAGGGCTGTAGAACGCGAATTTCTCGAGGTTGTCGCACAGGCGGCGTACGGCGTCGTTGGGCTCGTCCATCCCGGCGAATATGTCCTTGAACATCCGGGACGCCGCGCCGGATGCCGGCACGAACTTGCACCTGCCGTCCGTCTGTGCCGTGTCTGCATAGGCTGCCGCTTCTTCCGCGGCCTTCTCTCCCAGCACCTCGATGCCCCTTGAAGGGGTGGCCGGCGAGATGATGTCGAGCCAAGGGAAACCCTTGCGGAAGCGCTCTATCTGAGCGTCGATTCTGGTCTTGTCCATAATGTTATCGATTAGAGGTAAAACTCGCGTCTGTAGCTGTATTCCGCCCGGAGCTCCACGAACTTGGTCGGGTTCATCCGGAACATGAAGTCGTCGGTGAAGATGGGGTAGTTGTACTGGATCATCGCCGCGATCTGGCCCTGTGACTTGTCCAGCACGTTGAGTTTGACGGCCTGGTATTCCATGATGTCGGTCTGCGGGAAGAACTCGTAGAGGTCGCTGATGCCGAGGAAGCGGGCGGTGGAGCGGACGGCCATGGAGGTGCCTATCTGTTTGCCCTGCAGGGAGTAGCCTGCTATGTGCGGGGTGGCGATGTCCACGCTGCCCATGAGGTGGGTGTTGATCCACGGCTCGTGGCTCCAGGCGTCGATGGCTACCGGGCCGAGGCGCGGGATGGCCGCCAGGAGGGCCTCCTCGTCCACGATGTCGCCCTGGGAGGTGTTGATGAAGAATGCGCCCGGCTTCATCTTGGCGAAGAAGTCGGCATTTGCCATGCCCTTGGTGCGCTCGTTGAGCGGGACATGCATGGTGACTATGTCGGAGTTCTCCAGGAGGGTGTCAAGCGGGCAGAACTGGGTGTACCATTCGACTTCCGCCTTCTGCGGGTCGTGTCTGAGGATCTTGAAGCCGAGGGCCCTGCCCATGGACTCGACCCTCTGTCCTATGCTCCCGAGCCCGATGATGCCTATCGTGGCGCCCTCCAGACTGATGCTCTTGCGGGCGGCCGAACCATACAGGGCCGAGAAGACATAGTCGGCGACGGCCCCTGCGTTGCATCCGCTGGCGTTCTTGAAGAATATCCCGTGGCGGCGGCAGTAGTCGATGTCGATGTTGTCCGTGCCCACGGTGGTCGTGGCTATGATCTTGACTGCGCTGTCCTTGAGGAGGGTCTCGTCGCATCTTGTCCTGGTGCGGATGATCAGGGCGTCGGCGTCCTTGACATCGGCGTGGCTGATGAGCGGCCCGTCCATGTAGCGGACGTCGGCGTAGGGCTCGAAAACGCCCTCCGTGAACGGTATCTTGTTGTCTATGACGATTTTCATCACTTGATTATCAAATCTTTGACATATTTCTCGCCTGCGGTGCCGCAGAAGAGCTCGTTGCCCGTGATGAGGGCGTTCATCTTGTCGATGAGAGCGGACTTCTGGAAGAGCAACTGGCTGCGGACTACGGACGAGCTGACCGTGACATACAGCCGGCCGTCGCGGAAGAACTTTTTTATGGTATATCGGCCCGCGCCGGAGGCATCGTCCCAGGCCGAGAAGACGAGGTGCGTGTTGAACGCCCTGTTGAGGGAGTTGCCCTGCAGGTACTGCTTTATCAGTTCCGCGAGGGCCGTCGGCTTCTGCCGGCGGAGACGGTAGTCCGGTCTATTCATCTGTCCTTGTGAAGACGCCTCCTTCCGCCTTGATGTATGCCCTGTCCGAGGTGACGGCGTCGACTATGCCGCGTGTCCTGACCTTGTCGGAGTCGGTGATGAAAATCTGGCCGAAGCCCTTGTCCGCCACCATTCCGAGCAGGTTGCCGATGCGGCCCGGGTCAAGCTTGTCGAAGAGGTCGTCGAGCAGCATCATCGGCTCGGTGCGGCAGGACTGCCTCATCAGTTCGTACTGGGCGAACTTCAGCGCCACGATGAAGGATTTCTGCTGTCCCTGCGAGCCGCAGCGGCGGATGGGATGCGAGTCCATCGTGAAGACGAAGTCGTCCCTCTGTATGCCGGCCGAGGTGAAACGCAGCAGGCTGTCGCGGTCGCGGCGCGCTTTGAGAATGTCCTTCAGAGGCCCGCCCTGGAGGTCGGAACGGTATTCTATGGACACGTCCTCCTTCCCGCCGGATATCTCTTCGTAGTACTTGCGGACCACAGGCTCCAGGGCCCGGCAGAACTCTTCCCTGCGTGCGGAGATAGGGGAGGCGAGCACGGACAGCCTCTCGTCGAAGGTGTCCAGCAGGTCCCCGTCGGCCATGCCGTCCTTGAGCAGGCGGTTGCGCTGGAGAAGCAGGCGGTTGTACTGCTGCAGCGAGAAGAGGTACTCCCTGTCCATCTGGGAGAGGACGGAGTTGATGAAACGGCGCCTCTCGTCCCCGGATTCGCTTACCATGGCGATGTCGGCAGGGGAGACCATAACTATAGGCAGCACTCCGATGTGCTCCGAGATGCGGGAGTATGGCTTGTCGTCCCTGCGCATCTTCTTCTCGCCGCCTTCGCCCACCTTGATGCTGAAGCGGGATTTCTGCCCCTCGGGCATGGTGTATGTGCCGGAGAGGGCGAAGGCGGTGCAGCCGTGGCGGAAGTTGAATCTGTCCGATGCGGCGAAGGCGCTCTTCGTCATGGAGAGGTACCATATCGCGTCGAGCAGGTTGGTCTTGCCCTCCCCGTTGCCGCCGCTGATGCAGTTGACGTTGGGGGAGAACTCGATTTCCTGTAGCGCGATGTTGCGGAAATCCTGTATGACTGTCTTGTCGAGGGTTGGCATATATCTGCAAAGTTAATGATTTATTTGTTTCCGTTCCGGATTTTTCATAACTTCGCGGGCTGAAAAGTCAATACACGATAATTGAACTAATTTAGATATGGCCAACAAAAACGTTAAGGACAAGGACGCGGTGCTTGGGGAGAACCTTGAGAAGACCGTTTCTTCTACAGAGCAGTTTTATAATGAACACAAGAAGGTGATCTGGGGAGTGCTGATCGCGCTTGCCGTGATCTTCCTCGGCTCCATAGCCTGGAACAAGTTCGTCTATCAGCGCCAGTGCGCCGAGGCGATGGAGCAGGCTTTCCCGGCCGAGACCAGCTTCCGCAACGGGGAGTATGAGGTCGCCCTCAACGGGGACGGCAACAACCTCGGATTCGCCGACATCATCAAGAACTACGGCTCCAAGGCCGGCAAGTCCATGCCTTTCTATGCAGGCGTGTGTGAACTCCAGCTCGGCAACTACGACTCAGCCCTGTCTTATCTCAAGAAATACAAGGGCAAGGAGCCTATCCTCGCGGCCCGCGCCAAGGCCTGCATGGGTGACGCCTATGTAGGGCTCGGCAAGTACAGCGAGGCGGTTTCCGCCTACAAGGCAGCCGTCGCCGAGGCCGACAATCTCTTCGCCGCTTCATATCTTGTCAAGGAAGGTCTCGCTCTCGAGGCTCTCGGCGACAAGGCCGGTGCTCTCGCCTGCTACAATACCGTCCGTGACAGCTATCCTCAGTCTCCTGAGGCTTATGAGATCAACAAGTATATCGCAAGAGTATCTGAGTAGCAATGGGAAGAGCGTTTGAATTCCGAAAGGAGAGAAAGATGAAGAGGTGGGGTCACATGGCCCGCACCTTCACTAAGTTGGGGAAGGAAATCACCATCGCCGTCAAGCAGGGCGGTCCGGACGTGACCGGCAACCCTCGTCTCCGCGCGCTCATGGCGGAGGCCCGCAGCGAGCAGATGCCTAAGGAGAATATCGAGCGTGCCATCAAGAAGGCCACCGAGAGCAAGCAGGGAGACTTCAAGGAGATAGTCTACGAAGGCTATGGCCCTTACGGTATCGCCTATCTCGTGGAGGCCGCCACGGACAACAACACCCGTACGGTCGCCAATGTCCGCAGCTATTTCACCAAGTGCGGCGGTTCCCTCGGCACATCAGGTTCCGTGAGCTTCATGTTCGACCACAAGTGCACTTTCCGTATCAAGGAGAAGGAGGGAGTGGACCTTGAGGAACTTGAGCTTGAGATGATCGACTACGGCGTGGACGAGCTCTTCGAGCAGGAGGAAGAAGACAAGGACGGCAATGTCACCAAGGTGATTGTCATCTATGGCGACTACTCCGCTTACGGACAGATCCAGAAGTATATAGAGGAGAACGGCTATGAGCTGATTTCCGGAGGGTTTGAGCAGATTCCTAATGTCGAGCTCAAGGAAGTGACCCCGGAGCAGCGCGTGACCCTCGACAAGCTTACCGGACTTCTTGAGGATGACGAGGACGTCACCAATGTCTACACGACATTGAAGCCGGAAGAGGAAGAATAGCCGATTCAGCGAATTGCCGGAGGGCGACTGATAATCATTTATCGGTCGCCCTCTGTTAGTTAGTGACCGTTAAAAAACAAGTTGCCGCTATTTATGCCGGCGCGGCGAAATTTTTTTTGTGTTTTTTTGGTAGTTCATATTTTTGTACTATATTTGCAGTGTACTATTAAGGTAATACACAAAAATGATAAAAACACAGAATCTGGCATTCAGTTACGGAAAGAAGGAAGTCCTCAGGAATATCAGCCTGAGTCTTGAGCCAGGCAAGATTTACGGACTTCTCGGTGAGAACGGGGTGGGCAAGACCACTCTACTTACACTGCTATGCGGCTTGAAGAAGCCGGCGGCCGGCACCATAGAGGCCGATGGCCGCGACCCTTACAGGCGCGAGCCTTCTATGCTCGCGGACCAGTATTTCCTGCCTGACGAGGTGGCCGCCTCCACGGAGAAAGCTGTGGACTGGGCCAAGTCGCGCGGCGGGTTCTGGCCGCGTTTCAGCCTTGACCGCTTCAACGAGATAATGGAAGTATTCGAGGCGGACAAGAACCAGAAGATGAGCACGATGTCCGCCGGGCAGCTCAAGAAGACCCACATCTCCTTTGCCCTCGCCTGCTCGGTGAAGTATCTTCTGATGGATGAGCCGACCAACGGCCTGGACATCCCGTCCAAGGCCCAGTTCCGCTCCGCGATTCTCAAGTACACGCCTGAGGACTCCACCATCGTGATCTCCACTCATCAGGTGCGTGATCTGGAGAATGTCATCGACCCTATCATCATCCTTGACCGTCAGGACGTGCTTCTCAACGCCTCGCTTGATAGGATCTCTGAGAAGCTGTTCTTCGACTACGGCACCGTGCTCCATCCGGACAGCCTCTATTCTGAGCAGCTGCCGGGCGGCTTCATCCAGGTGTGCCGCAACCTGTCCGGGGCGGACAGCAAGGTCAATATCGAGGCGCTTTTCAATGCCGTGCACAAGAACAAAGAACTGATTAAGAAGTTGTTTTGATTTATGTTGAAAATTCTTTTACTTGCTTTTCCGCCATATTTTTTCCTGGCTTTTTCGGTCAGATAGTTCTACTATCTTTCTCAAAATCCAGAAAAAACTCTGACAGAAAAATCTTCATAAAATTTATGACAAATAAATCCAAAACAACTTCTAAATCGCTTTTTGAAAATGAATGACATATTTGACTTCCGCAGGTTCGGCAAGTATTTCGCCTATGACCTGCGCAATGTGAAGAACCGCTTCGGCTGGTCTCTGCTTGTCCTCTCCCTGCTTCCGGCGATGGTGTTCGTTGTCTCTGAGATATTCTCTCTGACCATAAATGGCCATTTCTCGGACATGCCGGATGCTGTGCGTTATGTGGCTGTGTATATCGGCCTTATCATAGCCGTGCTCAAGGCTCCCTCCAAGATATGGGGCGGTGTCACCGACCGGCGCTACGGTTCTGACTGGCTGATGCTTCCGGCCTCCGGATTCGAGAAATGGCTCTCGATGATGTTGATTTGCGTCCTCGTGCTGCCTCTCTGCCTCTCCGTGGTGATTCTGGCCGGCGACGCCATCTGCACGCTTGTCTTCGGCGACGCCTATGCGGGGAGGTTGATGCTGTCGGAATTATGCGGCCTGAAGGATCTGGGGCTCGGCGGCGACGTTGACGTCGATTTCTTCGGGATCGGATACACTTCATGGCTGAGCAACATCCTGATCTTTACCCTCGGAGCCCTCTGCTTCAAGCGGTCCAAGGCGGCCAAGACCCTCCTTGTGTGCTTCCTTGTGGGGGTTGTGTTCTCACTTATATCCACGGCCATTTTCGGACAGGCGGCCTTCGACAACGACGATCTTGAGTATTTCATGGAGAATATCGGTCCGGAGCGCTTCATCTCAGGGCTCAATGTGCTGCTCAATGTCATCTGCTTCACCGTCATCGCCGGAGTCATAATCGCAAGCTATTTCAGAATCAAGACAATAAAGCATTAGAGATGGAATTTGACAGTAACAGGCCAATTTACCTGCAGATAGCCGACAACATCTGCGAGCGCGTATTGTCCGGGGAACTCAAGGCCTCCGACCGCATCCCTTCCGTCAGGGAATGGGGCGCGAAGATAGGGGTCAACCCCAATACAGTGGTGCGCTCCTATGAGGTGCTCGTCTCCAAAGGGGTGATATTCAACCAGCGGGGGATAGGGTTCTTCATCGCGGGCGACGCCGTGGATGTCATAAAGCAGTCGGAACGCCGGAAATTCATCGAGGAGGAACTTCCGGCCTTCAAGAACAAGGCGGATCTTCTCGGAATACAGTTAAAGGATTACATAAAATGAAAAGATTATTGAGAACGGGCGCGCTGCTCGCCGTGGCGGCCCTCGCTTGCACTTCCTGCAAGTTCGTCGGCGTCAAGGGGAGCTTCTGTGACCATGGCGACGGTGTCCTGGTTGCCTCTGACAACCTTATAACCAAAGATATAGAAGTGTCTGACTTCAAGTCGCTCGACGTGAACCTGCCTTGCGATGTCAAGTTCTCCGTCGGGGAGAAGAGTGTCAGCGTGTATGCGGCCGACAACCTGGTGGAGGCCCTCGCGTTCGAGGTGGACTCTTCCGGCCGCCTCTGCGTCTCTGTGCCGGACTACGGCTCCATAAGGAAGGCCAGGACGGTGGTGCTCACCATCAGCGCGCCTTCGCTTGAGGGCGTGACGGTCAACGGAGCGTCAGACGTGGAGCTGGAAGGCAAGATAGTGGCTCCTGAATTCTACATCGGCATCAACGGGGCCGGGGATGTGGATGCGAGCAGCATCAAGGCCTCGAAGGTGAGCGTGGACGTGCGCGGAGCGGGGGACATAGACATCGAGAATCTCGACTGCGAGAGCCTCTCTGTCTCGGTCAACGGTGCGGGTGACTGCACTTTTGCCGGCCGTGCAGACAATGCCGACATCGATGTGCGCGGGGCGGGAGACGTTGACATAACGGAACTCCGTGTCCTGAATCTGAGCAAATCTGTCAAGGGTGCCGGGACTGTCCGGACCAGATAGTTATACTATATCACTTCATCGGCTTGTGCCGGGCCCGGAGGCTGGACTTTTCGTTCGCCCTGAGCCCGGCCAGGTCTTTTGGACGGACATGCGCCGCGATGAACTGCTCCCAGATGTAGTCCACGGCCAGCTCGGACGGGTGTACCATGTCCTTGGCCCAGAACCGGTAGTCCCTCAGCTCGTCCATCATCAGTTCGTAGGCCGGGAAGTAGGCGGCGTTGCGCGCCCCTGCCATGGCGGAGTCCACGGCGAGGTGGAGAGTGGATTTGGACAGGGTGTTGGAGTGGGCGCCGTCAGAGAGGTGCCTGATCGGCGAGACGGTGAATATGAACTCCTTATCCGGGTGTGAGGCTATGATGCCATGGAGCAGCGAGGCGCATTCCTGCACGGAAAGCATCTCCCGGGCGAACTCTCTGTCTGGCCGCTTGAGGCAGTTCGACACCACCGCCCCGCCGCGCTCCAGCGCCTTCCATACGAAGGCGGTGCCGAGGGTGACGACCACCTTGCCGCAGCTTTTCCAGAAGTCCCGGCTCTCCTGCAGGCGGGCGTTGGCGTTGTCCAGAAACTCCTGAGCGCTCTCACGGGCGAACGAGGTGTGGTGCTCGAAACTGCATATCAGCTCCGAGCCGGCCCCCATCTTGACGCAGTCCGCCTCCGTGAAAGGCCTGCCGGAGTCGAGGCGGCGCACGGCGGAGGCGATGGAGGCCGGGTTGTAGAGGGTGCCGAACGGGTTGCGCAGCACATTGAATCCGGCGTCAGCGAGCCTTGTCCCGATATTGTCCGAGAAGCAGCTGCCGAGCAGGACCGTCCTGTCGTCCAGGCCGAGTTCGAGGCCTGAGTGCGGGATGAGTATCTCTGTCCTGAATTTCATAAGCAGAGGCAAATTTAGTATTTTTGCCACATTAAATCGCATCTTATGAAACATTGTCTCAGACTGATCCTCTCGGCGGCGGCCATTCTCACGGCCGTCCTTTCCCTTCATGCGCAGGAGCGCACACTGCATATCGTCACTACCGGAGACGTGCACGGGTCGTGGTTTGACAAGCCTTATGTGGAGGGGCAGGCCCGCCGCACGAGCCTGATGTCCGTCAAGCATTATGTGGACAGCCTCAGGGCCGCAGCGGGGCCGGAGAACCTGCTGTTGATTGACGCTGGGGACTGCCTCCAGGGAGACAATGCCGCATATTATTTCAACTATGTCCGCACCGACGTGCCGCACCTTTTCCCGAGGATAGTCGAATACATGGGATATGACGCCGTGGTCGTCGGCAACCACGACATAGAGACTGGGCACGCCGTCTACGACAGGGTGGCGTCCGAACTCGCCCGGGCCGGAATCCCGTGGCTCGGAGGCAACGCCCTCCGCACTGCCGACGGCAAGCCGTATTTCCCTGTATGGAAGGTCTTTGACAAGGCCGGCATGAGGGTAGCGGTGCTCGGATTCACCAACCCCAACATGAAGGGCTGGCTCTCGGAACCGGTGTGGCGGGGGATGGACTTTGTCTCCCTGATCCCGTTCGTGCAGGAGTGCGTGGATGAGCTGCGTGCGAAGGAAAAGCCTGATGCCGTGGTAGTCGCGGTGCATTCCGGGACAGGGGACGGTAGCGGTGAGGTGCTGGAGAACCAGGGGCTCGACCTGCTCAATTCCCTGAGCGGCGTGGATGTGATTGTCTGCGCCCACGACCACAGGCCGTTCGCGACGGAGAAAGACGGCTGCGTGCTGCTCAACGGCGGCGCCAGGGCGGGCAATGTCGGACACGCGGTCATAAACCTCGGAGCCTCCAAGAGCGTGCGCGGGGAGATCGTGAGGATGGACAGGGATCGGGTGGACAGCCGGATGGGGGTGGAGTTCGAGGAGGAGTTCGAGGCTGTCAAGGCGTTCACAGTCAGGAAGGTGGGCCACATATCGATGGAACTCCGCATCCGCGATGCCTACCGGGGAATGTCTGATTACATCAACCTTGTGCATACGGTGCAGATTAGCGTCCCCGAGGCGCAGATATCTTTTGCCGCGCCCCTGACGTTCGACGGTACGGTCAAGGCCGGGGACGTGATATACAATGACATGTTCACCATCTACCCGTACGAGAACCAGCTCTTCGTCCTGAGGCTGAGAGGTTCGGAGATAAGGAAATGCCTGGAGTACTCCTACGACAGTTGGATCCAGACTCCGGGCAGGCATGTGCTCCGCATGACGGACAGCCCGGACGCGAGGACGGGGGCCCGCAGGTGGTCGTTCACCGCCAGACCGTACAATTTCGATTCGGCGGCGGGGCTGGTATACACCGTGGATGTGACCAGGCCTTTCGGGGAGAGGGTCAAGATAAGTTCCCTTGCCGACGGGACAGCCTTCGACGAGGACGGGTGGTACAATGTGGCCATGACTTCATACCGTGCCAACGGCGGGGGGAACATCCTCTTCAAGGGGGGCGGACTGAGCAAGGATGAGGCGGACAGCCGCGTGGTCGCCCGCTATCCGGAGATACGCGACATGGTCTACGGCTTCATCAGCGCGCACAAAGAAATAACTCCGGCACTTGTCGGCGACCCGTCCGTGATAGGCGAGTGGCACTTCGTACCGGAGAAAAAGGTGTCCAGACTGATGGACGCCGATATGGCCCTTATCTTCTGAGGCTTCTGAGCTTCTGCTGGAGCGTCCCGTCGACCGCCATCTTCATCATCTTGCGGCTCTGCTCGAACTGCTTTATCAGCTTGTTGACATCCGCGAGAGTCGTCCCTGAACCCTTGGCTATCCTGTTGCGGCGGGAGCCGTTGAGGCACTCAGGGTGCTCTTTCTCATACGGGGTCATCGACTGGATGATGGCCTCCGTGGATTTGAAGGCGTCCTCCGGGATGTCCACATCCTTGAGGGCCTTGTCCATGCCGGGGAGCATGCCCATCAGGTCCTTCATGTTGCCCATCTTCTGAACCTGCTTGAGCTGCTCGTAGAAATCGTTGATGGTGAACTGGTTGCGGGCTATCTTCTTCTTCAGCGCCCGGGCCTGCTGCTCATCGAACTGCTCCTGGGCCTTCTCCACGAGGGACACCACGTCTCCCATGCCGAGGATGCGGTCCGCCACACGGGCCGGGTAGAACATGTCCAGGGCCTCCATCTTCTCGCCCAGACTGACGAATTTGATCGGCTTGCCCGTCACGGCCTTGATGGAGAGCGCGGCGCCGCCTCTGGTGTCGCCGTCCATCTTGCTGAGCACCACTCCGTCGTAGTCGATGGCATCGTTGAACGCCTTGGCGGATTCCACGGCGTCCTGTCCCGTCATCGCATCGACGACGAAGAGGGTCTCCGACGGCCCGAGGGCCTTGTGCAGGGTGGAGATCTCGTCCATCAGCTCCTTGTCCACGACGAGGCGTCCTGCGGTGTCGACTATCACGACGCTGTAGCCTTCCTGCCTGGCCTTTGCCACGGCGTCTTTGGCCACCTTGACCGGATCCTTCTCGCCTTCTTCGCTATATACCGGGACTCCCACTTGCTCTCCGAGAGTCTGGAGCTGGGTGATGGCTGCCGGGCGGAAGGTGTCGCAGGCTGCGAGAAGCACCTTGACGCCCTTCTTGCTCTTGAGTCTGAGGGCGAGCTTGCCGCAGAAGGTGGTCTTGCCCGAACCGTTGAGTCCGGCCACGAGGATGACGGCAGGGGAGCCCTTGAGATTGATCTCGCTGTGCTCCGCGCCCATGAACTCCGCGAGCTCGTCGTGGACGATCTTGACCATCATCTGCTGAGGCTTGACGGCGGTCAGCACATTGGCGCCCATCGCCTTGGTCTTGACCTTGTCGCAGAAGTCCTTGGCTACCTTGTATGACACGTCGGCATCCAGAAGCGCGCGCCTGATTTCCTTGATGGTCTCGGCCACGTTCACCTCGGTGATCTTGCCTTCGCCCTTGAGTATCTTGAAAGACCTTTCCAGTCTGTCTGAGAGATTGTCGAACATTGTGTATCTTTGATTTAAGTTTACAAATTTAACACTTTTTGCCGTATATTTGCGCCCGATTATGGAACATCATTCACACGCACATCACATTCACGCCGTCGAGTCTCTGAATGTGGTCTATTACATAGCGATAGCGCTCAACTTCGGATTCGTGATAGTGGAGGCTCTGGCTGGGGTGTACAGCAACTCCACCGGACTTCTCTCCGATGCCGGGCACAAGATGATAGATGTCTTCTCCCTGCTGATAGCGCTGCTCGCATTCAGGCTCGCGGCCAGCAAGCCGAGCAGCCGGTATACCTACGGCTACCGCAAGGCGTCAGTGCTGATCTCGCTGTTCAACGCCCTCCTGCTTGTGTGCGCCGTGTGCGTGATCGTCTTCGAGAGCGTCAGCAAACTTATGGAGCCTGCACCTGTCAACGGTGCGGCCGTGTCATGGACAGCGGCGGCGGGCATACTCGTCAGCGGCATCAGCGCCCTGCTGATGATGCGCTTCCAGAAGAAGGACATCAACACCAGGGGCGCGTTCCTGCATATGGCCACGGACTCCCTCCTCTCGCTCGGGGTGGTGATATCCGGCATAGTCATCAGCTTGTCGGGGCTCTATGTGATAGACCCGATTGTGAGCCTTGTCATCGCCGCGGTCATCCTCTACAACAGCGTCCGCCTGCTCGGGGAGAGCGTGCGGATGATAATTGACGGAGTGCCGCGCGGGGTGGATTATGATGCGGTGAAGTCTCTTGTCGCCGGATGCGGAGGCGTGAAGGCTGTGGAGGAGCTGCATGTGTGGGCTGTGAGCATCAACCAGACGGCCCTGACCGCCCGTGTGGCCGTGGACGGGGATGCCGGAGCGGTGCGCCGGACCCTGCACGAAGAATTGGAAAAACTCGGGTTCAGTCCCGTTACAATAGAAACAATATGAAGAAGTGTGTTATCATGATGGCTGCCGCCGCATTGGCCGCAGTCGCCTGCAACGAGCAGGAAGTGAAGTCCCCTGCGGGGCAATGGAAAATCATCGCCGCTGACGGCGAGATGGTTCAGACAGAGGAGAATACCCCTTATATCGTATTCGGAGAGGACGGCAAGATGCATGGATGCCTCGGGGTCAACCTGGCCAACGGAGAGTACAAACTCCGCGGCGACAGGCTTAAGATCGGCAACATGGGGATGACCATGATGGCCGGAGCGCCTCAGGACATGGCCGTGGAGGACAAGGTACGCGAGGCCCTCAATGAAGTTGAGCGCATCAGCTATTCTGCCGATACGCTCAAACTCTCTGATTCCAAGGGCAATGTGCGCCTTGCCATGGTCCCCGCGACTGACGCGGAGGTATCACAGGACTAATACTCGTCCCATCCCTTGATGCTGATGTTCTCCAGAGGCTCCGCGCAGAGCGCCCTGATGAAGGCGGTCGCGAGCCGGGAGTTGGTGATCAGCGGGACATTGAAGTCGATGGCGGCGCGGCGCATACGGTATCCGTTGCTCAGCTCCCCTCGGGTGTAGTTCTTAGGGATGTTTATCACGATGTCCACGGTGTGGTCCCTGATCAGGTCAATCGCTGACGGGTGCCCCTCGGTGGAAGTCTCATCCGGACGGAGTGCCAGCTTTGCGGGCACTCCGTTCTCGTTGAGATAGCGGCAGGTACCTTCCGTGGCATAAATCTCTATCCCCTTGGCGCTCAGCAGCTGGCAGGCCGGGAGTATGTCCGCCTTCTGGCGGGCGTTGCCGGACGAGATCAGCACGGCCTTCTGCGGGATTTTGTGGCCCACGGAGAGCATGGCTTTCAGCAGGGCGTCGTCCAGGTTGTCACCGATGCAGCCGACCTCCCCGGTGGAGGACATGTCCACTCCGAGCACCGGATCCGCCTCGTTGAGACGGGAGAACGAGAACTGGGAGCACTTCACCCCGACATACTCCAGCTCGAACGGGTCAATGCCCACCGGTACCGGATGCTCGCCGAGCATGCAGCGGGTCGCGAGTTCTATGAAGTTTACTTTCAGTACCTTGGATACGAACGGGAAACTTCTCGACGCCCTGAGGTTGCACTCTATGACCTTGATGTAGTTGTCGGTGGCGAGGAACTGGATGTTGAACGGACCCGTGATATGGAGCTCAGCGGCGATGGCCGCCGTGGTCTTGCGTATCCTGGCTGCCGTGATGCCGTAGGTCTTCTGCGGCGGGAACTGGATGGTCGCGTCTCCGGAGTGGACTCCGGCGAACTCGATGTGTTCAGAGATGGCCGAGGCTATCACGCGGCCGTTGTCCGCCACCGCATCGCACTCGATCTCCTTGCAGCGCTGCATGAACGAGCTGATGACGACAGGATGCTCCTCTGAGACTTCCACTGCCATGTCGAGGCATATCTTGAGGTCGTCGTAGCTGTAGCACACGTTCATCGCGGCCCCAGACAGCACATATGAAGGGCGCACGAGCACCGGGAATCCGACTTCGGCGATGAAGCTGTCGATGTCCTCCATCGTGGTGAGTTCCCTCCATCGCGGCTGGTCGATGCCGAGCTTGTCCACGATCTGCGAGAACTTGTTGCGGTCTTCGGCGCGGTCGATGTCTGTGGCGGAGGTGCCGAGGATCCTGACCCCGCTCTTCATCAGAGGCAGGGCGAGGTTGTTCGGAATCTGGCCTCCCACGCTGACTATCACGCCCATAGGCTTCTCGAGGGAGCAGATGTCCATCACGGTCTCGTAGCTGAGCTCGTCGAAGTAGAGGCGGTCGCAGCTGTCGTAGTCCGTGGAGACGGTCTCAGGGTTGTAGTTGATCATTATGGCCCTGTACCCGCGTTTGCGGAGGGTCTGGAGGGCGTTCACCCCGCACCAGTCGAACTCGACGCTGCTTCCGATGCGGTAGGCGCCGGAGCCGAGCACTATCACGGAGCGGGAGCTCTCGCTGAATGCGACATCATCCGCGCTGCCGTTGTAGGTGAGGTAGAGGTAGTTGGTGTCGGACGGGAACTCCGCCGCGAGGGTGTCTATCTGCTTGACCACCGGCCTGAGCCCCTCTTCCTGCCTGCGTGCGCGCACCTCGGACTCCGGGATGCTGAACACGCGGCCTATCTGGATGTCGGAGAAGCCCTGGCACTTGGCTTTCTTGAGCAGTCCGGAGCTGACCTCGGCGAGGCTCTTGCAGCTCTCGAACTCGCGGTAGGTGGATTCGATGTTCTCGAGCTTGTCGAGGAACCAGCGGTCTATCTTGGTGAGTTCGTGTATCCTGTCCACGCTGTAGCCGGACTCGAATGCGGCGGCTATCGCGAATATGCGGGTGTCTGTCGGGTTCTTGAGCGCGTCATCGAGGTCGGCGGCGCTGTACGGCTTGTTGCAGACGAAGCCGTTGGCCCCCTGGCCTATCATGCGCAGGCCCTTCTGGATGGCCTCCTCGAAGTTGCGGCCTATGGCCATCACCTCTCCGACGCTCTTCATGCTGGAGCCTATCTCGCGTGAGACGCCCTTGAACTTGGCGAGGTCCCAGCGCGGAATCTTGCAGACCACATAGTCCAGGGCCGGCTCGAAGAAGGCCGGCGTGGTCTTGGTGACGGCGTTGTTGAGCTCGAACAGCCCGTAGCCGAGGCCGAGTTTGGCGGCGATGAACGCCAGAGGGTAGCCCGTGGCCTTGGAGGCGAGGGCCGAAGAACGGCTCAGGCGGGCGTTGACCTCGATTACGCGGTAGTCTTCCCCGTCAGGGCTGAAGGCGTACTGGACGTTGCACTCTCCGACTATCCCTATGTGCCGCACGATGTCGATGGCCGTCTTGCGGAGGAAGTGGAACTCCTCGTTGGAGAGGGTCTGCGAAGGAGCCACCACGATGCTCTCGCCGGTGTGGATGCCGAGCGGGTCGAAGTTCTCCATGTTGCAGACAGTGATGCAGTTGTCGTAGCTGTCGCGCACAACCTCGTATTCGATCTCCTTCCAGCCGCGCAGGGATTTCTCCACCAGCACTTGAGGTGAGAACGAGAATGCCTTGGTGGCCACTGTGTTGAGTTCCTGCTCGTTCTCGCAGAAGCCTGAACCAAGACCGCCGAGTGCGTATGCCGCGCGCAGGATCACCGGGTAGCCGACCTGCGCCGCTGCGGCGCGCGCCTCCTCGATGGTGGAGGCTGCGTGGGAGCGTATGGTCTTGACTCCTATCTGGTCGAGCTTCTCGACGAACAGCTCCCTGTCTTCGGTGTCGATGATGGCCTGGACAGGGGTTCCGAGCACCTTGATGCCGTATTTGTCAAAGATTCCCTCCCTGTAGAGCTCCACTCCGCAGTTGAGGGCCGTCTGCCCGCCGAATGAGAGCAGTATGCCCTGCGGCCTCTCCTTCTCGATGACCTTCTCCACGAAGTAGGGGGTCACCGGCAGGAAGTATATCTTGTCCGCCACGCCCTCGGAGGTCTGCACCGTGGCGATGTTGGGGTTGATCAGCACCGTCCTTATGCCCTCTTCCCTGAGGGCCTTCAGGGCCTGCGAGCCGCTGTAGTCGAACTCTCCGGCTTCGCCTATCTTGAGTGCTCCGGAACCGAGCACCAGCACTTTCTTTATTCTTCTGTCAATCATTACAACCTGGATATGAATTCATCGAAAAGGAACTCCGTGTCTACCGGGCCGCTTGAGGCCTCGGGGTGGAACTGTGCGGAGAAGAACGGCTGGCTGCGGTGGCGTATGCCCTCGTTGGTGCCGTCGTTCATGTTTGTGAAATATGGCTCCCAGTCCGCTCCGAGGGTGGTTTCGTCCACGGCGAAACCATGGTTCTGCGAAGTGATGAAGCAGCGCTCCGTGCCGTTCATCCTGACCGGCTGGTTGTGGCTGCGGTGGCCGTATTTGAGCTTGAACGTGCTCGCGCCGGCAGCCAGCGACATGAGCTGGTTGCCCATGCAGATGCCGAATATCGGCTTGTCGCCCTCGTATGCCTTGCGGATGTGCTCCACGGCCTCCCTGCAGAGTTCCGGGTTGCCCGGGCCGTTGGAGATGAAGAGCCCGTCCCAGTCGAGGGTGTTGAAGTCATAGTCCCACGGGACTCTCGTCACCTGCACGCCCCTGTCCAGCAGGCAGCCGAGTATCCTGTGCTTGACCCCGCAGTCCACCAGGACGACTTTCTTGCCTTCGGAGCCGTAGTGCATCACTTCCTTGCAGCTGACAGCGGCGACCTGGTTGTCGGTGTTGGGGTCGTAGTACGGGAAGTCTTCGGACGCTCCCTCCGGGACTATCTTGCCGAGCATCGCGCCCTGCTCGCGGAGCATCTTGGTGAGCTCCCGGGTGTCGATGCCGAAGATGCCGGGCACCTTCTGCTCCTTGAGCCATTCGTCGAGGCTCTTGACTGCGTCCCAGTGGCTGTACTTCTCGCTGTAGTCCGAGATTATCAGCCCCCTGACATGGATCCTCTCCGACTCGAAGGTCGTGCAGAGGCCGTTCTTGTCGTATTTCTCCGACGGGATGCCGTAGTTGCCTATCAGCGGGTAGCTCACGCAGAGTATCTGCCCTTCGTATGACGGGTCTGTGAGGCTTTCGGGATAGCCCACCATTGCTGTGGAGAATACCACCTCTCCGCTGCCGGCGCTGTCGCAACCGAAGCTCCAGCCTTCCATCCTGCAGCCATTCGCGAGAATGAGCGCAGCTTTTTTTCGAGTTTCTGCCATATTATTTAGAAGTTGGATGCTTGTCGCATGAGTTCGGCCACCCTGTCGTTGCAGAGGTTGCCGAGACTTCCTATGTGGGTATGTCCGAGGTCGGAGGCCTTCAGCGATGCCGTATCGCCCCCGGAGTATTTGAAGCGGCCCTCGTTGACCTCCGTCCCGACCTGTCTGTAGGCCTCGCGGAACGGGGTGCCGGAGAGAGTCCGTCGGTTGACCTCCTCGACAGTGAAGAGGTGGGAGTACAGAGGGTTGTCCAGTATGTGGGTGTTGACCTCGATGTGGGCCAGCATGTAGTCTGTCATCTGCAGGCAGTCGTGCATCAGCTCCAGGGACGGGAAGAGTATGTCCTTGAGCAGCTGGTAGTCACGATGGTAGCCGTGGGGCAGGTTGCTGCAGAGCATGGAGATCTCGTTCTCGGTGGAGAGTATGCGGTCGCATTTGCCGCGCACCATCTCCCAGACGTCGGGGTTCTTCTTGTGCGGCATGATGCTGGAGCCGGTGGTGAGGCTGTCCGGGAAGTGGATGAAGCCGAAGTTCGGGCACATGTACATGCAGCAGTCAGCGGCGAACTTGTTGAGCGTGAGCGCGAGGGAGCCCATCGCGGAGGCGGTGCACCTCTCGGTCTTGCCGCGGCTCATCTGCGCCGCCACGCTGTTGATGACGGGGGAGTCGAAGCCCAGCAGGCGCGTGGTCATGTCCCTGTCGAGCGGGAATGAGTTGCCGTAGCCTGCCGCCGAGCCGAGCGGGTTGCGGTTCACGACCCTGTAGGCTCCGTGGAGCATGTGCATGTCGTCCACCAGCGCCTCGGCATACGCGCCGAACCACATCCCGAACGACGACGGCATCGCGATCTGGAAGTGGGTGTAGCCCGGGAGCAGCACTTCCTTGTACTTCTCGCTCAGCTCCTGGAGGGTGCGGAAGAGCTGCAGCGTCTCCTCGCGCATCTTCAGCAGCTCGTCGCGCAGGAAGAGCTTGATGTCCACGAGGACCTGGTCGTTGCGCGAGCGGCCGGAGTGTATCTTCTTGCCTGTCTGTCCCAGCTCGCGCGTGAGGTTCAGCTCGATCTGCGAGTGGATGTCCTCCACATCGTCTTCGAGGACGAAACTGCCGTCTCTGACGGTGGCCTCTATCCTGTCGAGGGCAGCCGAGAGGCTCTGGAGCTCTTCTGTGCTGAGCAGCCCTATGCTCTCGAGCATCTGTATGTGCGCCTTCGAGCCCTGTATGTCATAGGCGGCCAGCCTCAGGTCGAGCTGCCTGTCGTTGCCGACGGTGAAGTTCTCCACCCTCTCGGTGGCGCTGGTGCCTTTATTCCACAGTGTTGCCATAAAAATTGTCTATATATTTGATATATGTGTCTATAGCCTGTTCTATCTCGTTTGTGAGCATGTATTCGTCCGCCTTGTGCGAGCGGGAAGAGTCTCCAGGTCCCATCTTGATGGCGTCGCAGCCGATGCGCATCCAGTCCGAGGTGGTGGGGGAGGAGAACTCCTCCAGGCCCAGAGAGCGGGCGGCGGCGAGCAGAGGGGAGGATTCCGCCGTGGCGGATGAACTGTTGGTGAGGTTGCGCGCCGTGAGGCTGCTGCGGCAGAGGGCCTGGAGTTCCTGGAGAATCCCCTCGTTGGTGTACTGCTCGGTGGGGCGTATGTCCACGACGAAGCGGCAGAGATCCGGGATGATGTTGTGCGCCTTGCCGGCTTCGATCTGCGTGACGTTCAGCCTGACTTCTCCCATCCGGGGGGAAATCTTCGTGAAGCGGTGGGCGCGCAGGGCGGCGATGTCGTCCATGGCGATGTAGAGGGCGTTGACTCCTTCTCCCCTTGCCGCGTGTCCGCTCACCCCACGGGCTTCCCCGTCCAGTACCAGCAGCCCGCGCTCGCTCGTGGCGGCCTTCATCCCAGTCGGCTCTCCGACTATCACCCAGTCCGGATACGGGAACCTCCCGTCTGCTTTCAGCCCTCCGTCTCCGGCATAGAGCCAGCGTGCCCCGTCAGGGCCGGAACGCTCCTCCTCCCGTGTCAAGACGAGCATCAGGTTGAACGGGAGGGACATATTATAAAAATGACGGAAAGTGGCAATCATCGACACCACACTTCCGCCGTCATCATTGGAACCGAGACCATAGACGATGTTCGCGTCGTCGCCCGGGTCAAGCGGATCTCTCGTATAGCCTCCTGACGCGGGCACCGTGTCGAGATGGGCGTCGAGGGCGAGAGTTCGCCTGCGCGGGTCGAAGTGCCGGTTGACGGCCAGGATGTTGCCGTTGAGGAGGCTGTGCTCTATCCCGAAGCTGTCGAGGGCGCCGCTGACCAATGACGCGACCTTCCCCTCTTCGAATGAGAGGGAAGGGATACGGACCATCTGTCTGAGGAGGTCTATGTATTCTCCATATCTTGTCATAGAGTCAGCTTTGTCCCCGCGTCGCCGTCCAGCAGGCTCTCCGAGTGCAGGATGCGTACGCTTGCCGCCCCGGCACGCAGCGCCGAAAACGCGTTGTCCAGTTTCGGAATCATCCCCTGCGCGACGCGGCCCTCTTCTTTCAGACGGGTGTATGCGCCCAAGTCGAGAGACGGAATCACGCTGTCGGGATCATTCAAACTGTAAAGTACGCCATTTTTTTCGAAACAATAAAGAAGTTCCGCATTTATTGCAGCAGAAATTGCTGAGGCGATGGTGTCCGCGTTGGTGTTGAGGAGCTCTCCGCGGCCGTCGTGGCTGATGGCGCAGAATACTGGAACGATGCCTGAGTCAATGAGTTTGAGCAGCGCCTCGGCGTTGACCGACTCCGGCTTGACATCTCCTATGAGGCCGTAGTCGAGTGTGGTCTTGCCGTCGGAGAGGAGCCGTGGCGCCCGGCGCGATGCCTTTATCAGAGAGGCGTCGCAGCCGGCCAGCCCCATCGCGTCGCATCCTCTGCTCTGGAGGAGGGCCGTGATGTGCTTGCTGCACCATCCGGCATAGACCATCGTGACGAGCTGCAGGGTCTGACTGTCCGTGACCCTGCGGCCTTCGACCATCTGCGGCTCCATCCCGAGCCTGCGCTGGAAGTCGCTCGCTATCTTGCCGCCTCCGTGCACGAGGACCTTGGGCCCTTCGAGAGAGGCGAAGTCATCGCAGAACTTCTCCAGAAGCTCGGGGGAGTCCACCACGTTGCCCCCTATCTTGACGACCTTTATCATAGGGATTCGAGCATCTTCTTGATGACTGTCTGGGCCGACACGACCCTGTTGGCCGCTTCCGGTATCACCAGGGAGCGCGGGCTCTCGATGACCTCGTCGCTGACTATCATGTTGCGCCTCACAGGCAGACAGTGCATGAAGAAGGCGTTGTCCGTGAGGGCCATCTTCTCTTTTGTCACCGTCCATGAGCGGTCGCGACTGAGGACTTTGCCGTAGTTGTCGCCTTCGTAGGCGGACCAGTTCTTGGCGTATACGAAGTCGGCGCCGCGCAGGGCTTCGTCCTGATCGTGGGTGACCCGCGCCCCGCCCACGAACTCCGGAGCGAGGTCATATCCTTCCGGATTGGCGATGACGAAGTCGTAGCCGGCGAAGTCCATGCCTTCCGCGAAGGAGTTTGGCACGGCCTGCGGGAGGGCCTTGGGATGCGGCGCCCAGGTCATCACCACCTTGGGGCGCTCCTTGGTCTTGTGCTCCTCTATGGTGATGAGGTCGGCGAAGGTCTGGAGTGGGTGCCTGGTGGCGGCTTCCATGCTGAACACAGGCTTGCTGGAGTATTTGATGAACTGGTTGAGGATCATCTCGTTGTAGTCTTCTTCCTTGCTCTCGAAACGGGCGAAGGACCTCACTCCGATCAGGTCGCAGTAGCATCCCATCACCGGGATGGCTTCGAGCAGGTGCTCGCTCTTGTCTCCGTCCATTATCACGCCTCTTTCCGTCTCGAGTTTCCAGGCTCCCTGGTTGACATCGAGCACGATGACGTTCATCCCGAGGTTGAGCGCGGCTTTCTGGGTGCTAAGCCTGGTGCGGAGGCTGTTGTTGAAGAAGACCATCAGAAGTGTCTTGTTGCGGCCCAGTTCCTGGTCCGCGAACGGGTTCCGCTTGACTTGCTGTGCCTGCGCGAGTGCCTGCCTGAGGTCGCCGAGTTGGCGTATGCTGGTGAATTCTTTCATGTTGCAGTTATGCTGTGAGTTCTTTCCATGCCGCGATGAACCTGTCCGCCGTCTGTCCGCTGACGGTGAGCGACGGGAGCAGCCGTATGACGCCGGCGCCTGCGGCCCCGGTGAAGAAGTGCTTCTCGAAGAGCAGTCGGTCGCGCAGGCCGATGTACTCGTCCTTGAGTTCAAGTCCTATCATCAGTCCGCGTCCGCGGTATTCCTTGAGCGCCTTGTCGCCTGCGAGTGCGGCCTTGAAGCGCTCCCCGACCTTGGCGGCGTTCTCTATCAGATGCTCGTTCTCGATCACGTCGAGTACGGCGAGGGCTGCGGTGCAGGCGAGATGGTTGCCGCCGAAGGTGGTGCCCAGCATCCCGTATTCGGCTTTGATGTCGGGGGATATCAGGACTCCGCCGATAGGAAGGCCGTTGGCCATGCCCTTGGCGGTGGTGATGATGTCCGCCCTGACGCCGGATCTCTGATGGGCGAAGAACATTCCGCTGCGTCCGTAGCCGGACTGTATCTCGTCGAGTATCAGCTTGGTGCCGTATTTGTCGCAGAGAGAGCGCAGCCCGCGCAGGAACTCGTCGCCCGGCTCGTATATGCCGGCTACGCCCTGTATGCCCTCGATGATGACGGCGGCGTATTCCCGGCTGGCGAGTTCATGCTCCACTGCCTGGATGTCGCCCAGCGGGACGAAAGTGATGTTGCCGGTGCTGTTGAACGGGGCCCGCAGCTTGGGGTTGTCGGTCGCGGCCACAGCTCCGCTGGTGCGGCCGTGGAAGGCTTTGCGGAATGCGAGCACGCGAGCCCTGCCAGTAGCGAACGAGGCGAGTTTCATCGCGTTCTCGTTGGCTTCGGCTCCGCTGTTGCAGAGGAAGAGGGAGTAGTCGTCGTAGCCGCTGGCCTTGCCGAGCCTTGAGGCCAGCTCCCTCTGGAGGGAGTTCTGTACGGCGTTGGAGTAGAACCCGAGCTTTGTGAGCTGGTCCTGGAGCATCTTGACATAGTGCGGGTGGCAATGCCCGATGCTGATGACGGCGTGCCCGCCGTAGAGGTCCGTGTATTCGACCCCGTCCTTGTCCCACAGGGTCGTGTCGAGTCCGCGCACGGGCTCGATGTCCCAGAGTTTATATACTTTGAATAAGTCCATTTGTCAGAAGGCTGAAGCTTTGAGTTTTAATCCTGCATCTTCCGGAAGGCCGAACATCAGGTTCATGTTCTGGACGGCCTGCCCGGAGGCTCCCTTGAGCAGGTTGTCGATGGCCGAGCAGATCACGAGCTTGCCGTCGTGCTTCTCCAGGGAGATGATGCACTTGTTGGTGTTGACCACCTGCTTGAGATCCACCGGGGAGTCGCTCACGAAGGTGAAGCGGGCGTCGTCGTAGAAGGCCTTGTACAGGCTGCAGGCTTCGTCTTGAGTCAGTCCGCAGTCAAGATAGGCGGAGGCGAAGATGCCTCTGGTGAAGTCTCCACGCATCGGGATGAAATTGATGGGGGAGTCGAAGCCGTCCTGCATCAGGGCGAGGTTGCGGCGGATTTCCTTGAGGTGCTGGTGCTCGAACACCTTGTATGCCGAGATGTTGGAGCTCCTCCAGCTGAAGTGGGTGGTCTCGGACGGCCGGACTCCGGCGCCGGTTGAGCCGGTGATGGCGTTGACGCAGATGTCCCCCTCCAGGATTCCCGCTTCTGCAAGCGGCAGGAGGGCGAGCTGGATGGCGGTGGCGAAGCAGCCAGGGTTGGCCAGCTTCGAGGCTTGCCCTATCTTCTCCTTCTGCATCTCCGGCAGGCCGTAGACATAGCCTTCGCTCTCGTCGCGGAAGTCCTGGGCGAGGTCGATGACCTTGAGGCTCTCTGGGCATCCGTGCTGCTCCCAGAACTCACGGCTCTTGCCGTGGGCCGAGCACAGGAAGAGGACATCCACGGAGTCGAGGGAGTAGCTGTCGCAGAACTTCAGGCCCGTGTCCCCGAACAGTCCGCCGTGCACCTGATAGAGGTATTTGCCTGCGCTGCTCTCGGAGTGGACGAAGCTGATGTCGGCGTACGGGTGGTTGACCAGGAGCCTTATCAGTTCTCCCGCCGTGTATCCGGCTCCGCCGACTATCCCCACCCTTATCCTTGACGGCTGCTCTGCGGCGGGGGTTTCCTTTTTCTTCCTGGAGGCCGCCGGACGGCGCCTTCTCTTTGCTGTCTCTGCCATGGCGTCAGATGTTTTCTTCGTCCTGATGCTTGCCGTAATATACGCGCAGCGGGGTGGAGAGCACTTTGATGAAGCCCTTGGCGTCTTCGGCTGTCCAGCCTTTCTGCGTCTCACCGTACTCGCCCAGCTTTGACTTGACGAGGTCGTCAGGGGAGTCCACGCCCACGGTTGAGAAGCTGTACGGGCGGAGTTCCAGGGTTACGGTGCCGTTCACATTGCGCTGGCTGCTCTCAAGCATGGCCTCGATGTCGCGCATCACCGGTTCGAGGTACTGGCTCTCGTGGAGGAACATCCCGTACCATCCGGCCACCTGGTCTTTCCAGTACTGCTGCCATTTGGAGAGGGTGAATTTCTCGAGGAACTTGTGCGCCCCGATGATGAGCATCGGCGCCGCGGCTTCGAAGCCTACGCGGCCCTTGATGCCGATGATGGTGTCGCCGACATGCATGTCGCGTCCTATGCCGAAGGCCGCCCCTATGGCTTCGACAGCCTGGATCGCGGCTATCTTGTCATCGTAGCGGGTCCCGTTGACTTCGCAGAGCTCGCCTTTGCAGAAGCCGAGGCTGAGGGTCTCGCTGCCGCTGCGGCTGACCTGCTTGAGGTAGGCGGATTCCGGGAGGCCCTGCGTGGAGTCAAGGATTTCGCCTCCGCAGATGGAGGTTCCCCATATACCTACATTGTATGAGTATTTCAGTTTGGTGAAGTCGGCGCTGAAGCCGTGAGCGTTGAGGTAGTCCACTTCCTCCTTGCGTGAGAGGTTGCCGTCGCGCGTGAGGGTGATGATCTCCATCTCCGGGCACATCACCAGGAAGGTCATGTCGAAGCGGACCTGGTCGTTGCCCGCTCCGGTGGAGCCGTGGGCGATGGCGTCGGCTCCTATCTGCTTGGCGTAGCGTGCGATGGCTATGCCCTGGAATATGCGTTCGGAGGATACTGATATGGGGTAGGTGCCGCCCCTGAGCACATTGCCGAAGACCATGTATTTGAGGCTCTTGTCGTAATATTCCTGAGTGACGTCGAGGGTGACGTATTTTGTCGCGCCGAGCTTGTAGGCGTTCTCTTCGTTGGTGCGGAGCTGCTCCGGGCTGAATCCGCCCGTGTTGGCGCAGGCCGCGTGGACTTCGTAACCTTTTTCTTTGGCCAGGTACATCACCGTGTAGGAGGTGTCCAGCCCGCCGCTGAACGCGACGACAACTTTCTTCTTGCTCATATCATTGTGTTTTTTTGGAATCTGTTTGACATGTTTTTGCGGGCGTCTTACTCGTCCGGGTGGTGGATTTCGAGGTGCTCCTCTGGGTCGTAGAGCAGCCCGGTGCAGATGCACATCTTGTAGTCGTGGCTCTTGAGGATGTCGAAGTGGCGGCATCCTTCGCAGCCTTTCCAGAATTCCGGGTCGTCGGTGAGCTCCGTGTAGGGTACCGGGCGGAATCCGAATTCGTAGTTCATCTTCATCACGGCGGCTCCGGTGGTGATGGAGAAGATCTTGGCGTCAGGGAAGAGGTGGCGGGAGAGGATGAAGGTCTGTTCCTTTATCTTCTTGGCTACGCCCATCCCCCTGAACTCGTGGGCCACGATGAGGCCGGAGTTGGCGACGAAACTCTTGCCGCCCCAGGATTCGATGTAGGAGAAGCCGGCGAATTTTTCCGTGCCGCAGCCGGATGCCTTGTCCTCTGCCGTCTGGCTGCCGCTTCCTGTTTGTTCCCCGCTTGCCGTTGCCTTGTTGTCGGCGCCGTCCGTTGTCGCCAGGGCTATCACGGCCTTGCCTGCACGTATCTTCTCGCAGATATACTCAGGAGTACGGTTGGCGATACCGGTTTTGCGTTCGAGCGATGAGATGTAGATTTCTTTGCAGATGTCCTCTGCGTATTTAATGTGGCTTTCGTCGGCCACTGTCACTTTTATGTCCATATTTATATAACAGGCCCCCTAACGGCAAGACAAACCGAGATTGTCAATTGCAATTGCTGAGAGCGAAAATTCTGTCTGTTTGGTAGGTAAATGCAATGAATTTTCCGAGGTGTGGGAGGTTTCTACGCCTCCTATAGTCGGACGTCCCTTCGCTGGGTGAGCGGTATGGAATACACTGCTTTCATATCGAATTCGACAAAGATATGATTTTCTGCAGAGAAAAGCAAATGTCCGTGACGGACTTTGTGCCGGGGCCGGCGGCAGCTGCCTGTATTAATGCCGCTCCGCGAGGCGATCTATGTACAGGACTCCGTCGAGGTGGTCGCATTCGTGCTGGAAAATCACAGCCGTGAAGCCGAGTATGTGCTCGGCAGTGTCGCGGAGAGTCTTGGTGGAGGTGTATTCTATGGTGATGTCGCGGAACCGCGCCACCCTGCCAGTCATGCCCGGTATGCTGAGGCAGCCCTCTTCTCCGTCGACCTTGTCCCCGGCTGTCCCGGTGATGCGGATGTTGGGATAGACTTCAAACGGCTCCCCGCTCTTGTCGAAGCGCTGCACCGCCACTACGCGGCGCGAGATTCCAACTTGCGGCCCGGCTATCCCGACACCGTCCTGCTCGGGTGAGGTGACGGTGGATATCATCTTGCGAGCGAGTTCATCCCATACGGGTCCCTTGAGCTCCTGTCGGCTCAGCGGGCGGCTCTTCTCCCTGAGTTTCAGCGAGTCCTGCTTGTCTTCTATCGTGAGGACGCGCATGGTGCCGTCCTGTCCGAGGATGGCGGCCTTCTCTTCGCCGCTCCAGCCGCAGCCGGTGGCGAGCGCAAGCGCGGTGGCCGCGCCGAGCAGCATGTTGATCTTGTTCATATTCACCTTTATCAGCAACAAATATCTCAATATTTCATCGGAATGGCAAATTTTGAAATATGGCACCGGGGATGTATCTTTACGCCCGTTTTTTATGCGGCTTTTTTCCTACATGATGCGATGCCTTGTCGCCCTGCCACTGCTCGTCGCCTGCAACGATGAGGTTTTCGTGGTGGAACTCGCACCGTCCCAATCGGTTCTGGATTTCAGCGAGGAAGGTGGCACCGCGCATATAAGCTTCAACACCGGTGACTGGAGTATCCCGGCCCTGTATATGGACGGCACGGGCTCTTCCAGTTACTTCCTGCTTGTCGATGGCGTCGAGCATAGTATATGGCCCCCGTCTCTTGAAGGCGAAGGGACGCTGGTCATAAAAGACGGGGCGCGGATTGTAGCCGAGCTGTCGCGCAGCGGCCCGAGAAGTCTGGACGTGACCATGTGGGAGAACTTCTCCTCGGCGCGGCGGACCCTTGAGATATCGGTATCCGATGACCTTTTCAGTAAGACGATAACGGTTTCCCAGGCGGACTGCAAGTGGACTCTTGAGTCCGTTCGCTGGGATGAGGCTTCCGCGGTCAGCGAGGTTTTGACTGCACTTGAGGCTTATCCTCTGACCGTGGACAATAAGGGAAATGAAGATGTAACCTTGAGGGTGAATGTGTTTGAGAGGTGCTTCAACAGCGTCCAGTTCAGCGAGTTGCCAGGGACCGGGAGCTTGGCCCCTGATTTCCCGGATCCAGATGCCAGCGTGATTGTGCCGGAAGATGTGGACACGGACGGGAAACTTGTGTTCGCGGGCCGGGAAGTGAGCTATGGCGGGACCTTGCAGAAATTCAGGGACGGCTTGCCGCAAGTCGAGAAGAGTGTGGCATTCAAGCCTGGCCGGCATACTTATGAGCTGCTGATTGAGTACAAGCAGCTGACAGTCAATTATACAGCCGTCTACAAGACAGGCAGCGGCAAGTACAGGGCCGAGAAGAAGGGTACATTCGCGAGGAAGTCGCCGACAGGGTGGTGGTATGGAGTCTGGAGTGAATAAGAAATTTCTGCTGTCCGTCCTGGCTCTGGCCTTGGGCCTGCTGCCGCTGTCCGCCAGGGAAGATGGCGGGGACAAGGTGACGCACCGGGTCGGAGTGGATATGCGCGGAGCGTGGCTGATGCCCACCAAGGGCTTTTTCCGTGGCGAGAACGCTGTGGGGGAGAGGCTTGACAAGAGCGCCTCGGTGCACTTGAAGTATTCGTTCCGCTTCCCCTCCGCCAGCCGGCTCGGAAGCATGTATCCCACTGCTTATCAAGGGGTAGGCGTGGCGTGGAATACTTTTTTCGATAAGAGCGAGATCGGGAATCCGGCGGCATTGTATCTGTTCCAGGGGGCGAGGATCGCCTCTCTGGGGGAGAAACTTTCGCTGGACTACGAGTGGAATTTCGGGGCGTCGTTCGGCTGGCATCCTTATGACGAGAAGCAGAACCCGTACAACCGGGTGGTAGGTTCTAAAGCCAATGCCTACATAGACGCATCCCTGTTGCTTTCATGGAGGCCGCTTCCAGGACTGGTCCTCAGTGGCGGCGTGGATCTGACACATTTCTCCAACGGCAACACGACTCTCCCGAATTCCGGGGTCAATACTCTCGGGGCGAGGATAGGGGCGGTCTATGCAGTCGCGCAGACGCCGGTCAAGGGTGCAGGTGGCGCGCGGCGGCCCGTGGAGGACATCCGCCGGCGGAGAATCACCGTGGAGGCGATAGTCTATGGGGCCCTCCGGGCGAAGGGGCTTGAGCATGACGGCAACGGCTACCTGCTCGATGGCAAGTTCGGCGTGGCCGGATTCAACATCGCCCCGTTCTATCGTTTTTCCGACTGCTTCCAGGCCGGGGTTTCTCTCGATGTGCAGTACGATGAGAGCTCGAATCTGTCGGGACATATCGCCGGTACCGTGCCTGGCGGGGACGGGACGCACCTGAGGTTCTTCCGCCAGCCGCTCAGCGAGCAGGTCGCAGCCGGGCTCTCGCTGCGGGCTGAGCTGGTGATGCCGATATTCACCGTGGGTATAGGTCTGGGACGCAATATATTATATAAGGGGGAACTCGGGGTTTTCTACCAGATGGCGACGCTGAAGACGGATGTGGGCAGGCATGCCTTCCTGCAGGTCGGCTATCGTCTCGACAGTTTCCACGACCCCTCCAACCTCATGCTCGGACTCGGCTGGCGCTTCGGCGGCAGATAGTGACACCGCCTGGAACCGGCCATGAGAAAATTAGCTTGCATGTTAAGTTTCTTTTCTTTATATTTGCAATATTATGAAGAGGAGAATGACAGTGGAGTTGCTGAACGGGTCTGAGAAAGCCTCGCTTTACTCGATCAGTTTTGAGGTGGACGGGACCACAGAATTTGAAAAGTTTGTGGTTGAGTTTGAAACGAATGCGACATACAATCGTGATTATCAACGTATAATTGCTGCGTTGCAAGCTATACTCAGAATCGGGGCTTTGGAGCGTTTTTTCAGACCTGAAGGAAAATTCAATGACAGTGTTCAGGCATTGCCGATAGAAAGCGGGCGTCTTCGTTTGTATTGCCTGCGATTGTCAGATCAAATTGTCATCCTTGGCAATGGTGGTGTCAAGACGACCAGAACATATGAAGAGGATAAGAGATTGTATGGGTATGTTTTGGACTTGCAAAAGTTTGAGAGGATTCTGAATGAGAGTATTGCGAAAGGACTTGTAAGCATTGAGGAGAGGGAACTGTCAGGAGTGGAGGACATGACATTCGACATATAGCGATATAATGAAAAGTAAGCAGGAATGGTTTAATGAAAAGGTGGCGGCAGTGACTCCGGCGATAATGTCGGAGGTGCAGTTGTCGGCAGATATCATTGCCCGTATTGATGAAATTCTGAAACGTAAGAAAATGACTCAGCGTGATCTTGCCCGTGAGATGGGGAGGTCAGAGGCTGTTATTTCCCGTTGGACCAACGGTTTTCCCAATCTTACTCTAAGGTCGATAGCTGAAATTTCCGCTGTCCTCGGCGAACCGTTGATTAAAGTCACAACGGAGAGAGGTAGCTGATAAAGTTGTAATAAATATATAAGGAGAGACCAATAAGTCGCAAGACCGATAGTCTCTCCTTTCTTTGGTTCTACGGGGCAAGGCCCGGGGCCTGTTTTCAGTAGATATACGCCACTGCCTCTTCGGACGGGGCTTTCAGGGTGAGCGGCCTGCCGCCCCTGATGCGGACGGCCTTCCCGAGGGAGCGGCCGCTTGAAGGGTCGATGAAGACGAGCCTGTAGCTCCGCCCGTCGCCGCTGAGGTCAATCGAGATGCTGCCGCTGAGGGTATAGGCCACATAGCCTGTGCCGGCCTTCCCGGCGACCCAGCAGTCCGCTGAGGATGAGACCGGAGACATCTGCATCGCCTTGCCGAAGAAGCCCGGAGCCTGGATATCCTGCGGAATCTGGCAGAGGGAAGCCCCTGCGAGGAAAGCTATCCACGCGGCCCCCTTGTCGCGGCTGGCGTTGTAGAGCACGGCCTTGTCAGGATATTTCTCCTTGTATTCCCTCACGGCCTTCCACACGCAGTCCCCGTCGGTGCTGCCCCCGTCCATCACGCGCAGATACTGGCGCGGAGCGAGGCTGACCCCTCCCGGAGGAGCATAGATGTCCCCGTCGGTCCGATGGTGCCACTGGCGGATGTCGATCACATCCACCGCGTCACGATAATGAGGGTCGGCGAGAACCTCGTCCGTCACATCCTTCGTGGCGTTGAGGGCGATCTTGACATCATGTCCGGTCTCGGCCTCCCAGTCCATTATGGTCTGGAGCCAGAACTTCATGAAATCCGCCGGCCCGGTGTACTCGAGGCCGATGTGGTGAAGCACATTGGTGCCGTTCTCGACCGCTTCGAGGCTCTTGCGTATGTATTTCCTGTGATAGCTGACCAGCCTCTCGTTGCCGAGGTCATAGAATTGGGTCGCCATGAACACGCGCTTGTCGCCCTGCATGTAGGTCGGCTCGCTGAAACCGAGATTGTTGATGTTGTTGGCATCCCTCCAAGGATAGTCAATCCAGTGGGCGCCCTCCTCTATGATATTGTGCTGGAGGTAGTGCTCGTGGACGAAGGCGATGCCGGTCTGCTCGGCGATTCCGGAGAACGCGCTCAGCCGGCTCCAGTACCATTTGTTCCACCTGTCCAGATCGTAGCGGCTCAGGCGGTCGTTGGCCTCTCCCTCGCCGCTCCTGGCGAACGGCTGCTCGTAGAACGGGGCCCAGACATCGGCGTCGGCGCGCATCATGCGCCCGTGGTCGTCACGCCGGCGCTCATACCATAGGGCGGGGAAATGCCAGAACGAGCCGTATCCCCGCAGGCTTGCCTTGAGGGTGTCGAGGTTGTCTGTAAGGCCGCGCCCTTCGCGGCCGGGCACGAAGCGCGAGAGGTGCATCCCGGCTGACTTGACATCGGATGGACGCGGTGTGCCGCGCCACAGTGCGGTGCGTGTGCTGAGCCCGGCGAGATAGTGCCCGTCGGAGAGAATCCGTCCGTCTTCTATGGTGAGCCGGCGGGACTCGGGCTTCTGTGCCTTGGACGGTTTGGCGGCAGGGACGCTGACCGTGCCCTCTGCATCGGAGATGAGCGGATAGCGGACGCGGAGAGTGTCTATCCATCGTCCGGTGGTCCAGGCCGGCTCCAGGGCGCGTCGGCTCTCGCGTGCGGCGAAGGCGGCGTCGGTCTTGGAGAAATCAGGGTTGAAGTATATGATTCTGGCGAGTTCGTCCGACGGGGCGGCTCCCTTGCGCATGGCCATCTGGCTGAGGTAGAAGTGGCCCGGGCCGGTGAGCTTGTGCTGCGCGTGCGAACCGTTGCCGTAGGCCTGGCCGCGTGAGCCGTATGCCCAGTTGCGGGTCTGCGGCGGATTGCTGACATGGATCTGCGGAGCGCGGCACATCCAGCAGAGCGAGTTGGCGCTGCTCCAGCCGCCGCCCTGCAGGTCGAGTTCGAGATTGGAGAACTTGATAGGGGCGTTCTCTACCGTCACCCTGTCGAAAAGGGTGCCGCAGGACCATCCTCCGAGAGCTCCGCTGAAGCCGTGGGAATCAGCGGCATAGCACTGGACGAACGCGTTGGGGCCGGCTGTGGTCGGCCCGACGCAGAAGTCGTGGTATCCCTGCTCGCTGTAGCAGCGGTTGAATAGGGTCTGCTCCCCGGATGTCATGAACGCGAGGCGTCGGTAGCCTCCGATCTCTCCTGTCGGCTCAAGTGATTTGCATTCCTCCACGGTGATCCGTGATGCTCCTGCAAGCACTGACACTGCGGAACTTACGAAATGTCTGGCATCTACGCGGCGCACCCAGCCGTCACATGCGTTGTCTATGGATATGGCTATCCACCGGTGGTCTTCGTCTTTGGGACGGCCCTGCTCGAATTCGGATTCCAGGCTGAGGTTCTCAACCGCGAAGTCCCTGATGAGGTCCGGCCGTATGCAGTTCTGCACATAGCCTCCTCCCCACTGCCCGTCAAATGACTGCGGGAGAGGCACATCGACCGTTATGCCGTCCTCGTCGGCGCTGACCACGGTCCTGTGGAAGCGGAGGTCGAAGTCGCCGGCTTTCCATGCCGGGACATTGTAGTCGGCATGGAGGCCTATCTTGTCCGCTCCGATGGACTTGATCCATTCTTCTGTCGACGGGCGCGTGATGAGGACTGTCTGTCCGGCCTGCAGGCCGTGCCCTTCTCCGAGGGGAATGCGGACTGAGCCTACGGGTAGGTACTCACAGGCGATCTGACGCGCCTCCCCGAGATATTCCGTGCCCTTGCCTCCTATCTTGATGAGCGCGTCACGGCTGATGCCGCAGCCCCTGATGACGGTTTGAGGTCCCTGTCCTCGGAGCACCACTCCGCTTCCGGACATGTTGAGGCTGCCTTCGACATTGTAGATGCCGTCCGCGAGCAGGACCACGGCCTTGAAGCCGTCCGGTCCGGTGGGGAGGGTGGCGGCGAAGTCAAGCGCCCGCTGGAGCATCGTGGTGGCGTCTCCGGACGGGGCGGTCAGCCTGATGACAGGGACGGAAGGGCACGCGAGAAGGTCGGGCAGAGCTGCGTCCCCGGCTTTATATCCGCAGAAGGAATAGTCCGGGATACGGTCCCCGTTGGCATAGGGGACTATGGTGATGGTGCTGTCCTTGACAGTGAGCGGGTCGGGTTCCTGCGCCGCCAGCGGCAGGGCGATCAGGCCCATGAGCAATAATCTGTGTCTCATATTCTGAAAAAAATCTTTGACGAATATGCGGCAAATCATCCTTTGCCGCTTACAAGCCTACAAGTTAGGGAAAAATTTCGAGTTTTGCCCCATAGGCTCATGTCAGGGCAGGTGTAAACGCTGCCGAGTCGGGAAAGCAGAGCTGCGGCACCGGCGACAGATGATGCGTCGCGGCGCTATTTGACGGACATCTTCTCGTCGTACTGCCTGTCCCAGTCCCGGTAGTACTGGAGCCTGCTGTCTTCGAAAAGGCTCATCTGCACGGCGCTTTCACGGCTCAGCCTCGACACGCCGAGTCCGACCTGCCGGAGCGGGGTGCGCCCGTCCCATACCTCCGTGAGCATGCGCCTCGCCTCGTTGAGTATGATGGCCGTGACATCCGTGGGCTGTGATATGCTGCACTGCTTCTGGCGGACGGAGAAATCATTGTGCTTTATGAACATCGACACGCAGGATGCGCAGAACCCGGCCTGCCGGAGCCTGTGCGCGACGATGCAGGCCACGTTGAACAAGGCCCGGTCCAGTTCCGCGGGGTCGATGATGTCTTTGGCGAAAGTCCTTTCGGCGCTGAGGCTCTTGGCGTCCTGGGTCTCGGTCTCCACGGGTGAGTCATCAATGCCGTTGGCGCTTTCGTGCAGTTGGGCGGCGAATTTCTTGCCTACCAGCTTTGTCAGCGCCCCCTGTCCGGTCCGGGCCAGATCACCTATGGTACGGATTCCGTATGCCTCAAGACGCGTCCTTGTCTTCCTGCCGACCCAGAGAAGGTCTCCGACTCCGAGAGGCCACATCTTCTCGGGGATTTCCTCCTTCCAGAGGGTGTGGACCTTGTCCGGCTTCTCGAAATCCGAGGCCATCTTGGCGAGGAGCTTGTTGGGGCCGATGCCGACATTGACGGTGAAGCCCAGGCGCGAGCGTATCTCGTCCTTGAGGGCGGTGGCCACTTCGACCGGGTCCTTGCGATAGAGACGGAAAGTCATGTCGATGAAGCATTCGTCTATGGAAAACTTCTGGAGGACAGGGGAGTAGCTGCGGCATATCTCCATGAACGCGTCGGAGCACTGCTTGTACCACGCCCAGTCGGAATGCACGATCACCAGGTCCGGGCAGGTGCGCAGGGCAATTCCTATGGGTTCGGCCGTCCTGACGCCGAGCCTTTTGGCGGGCATGGAGGCCGCGGTCACTATGCTGCGCCTGTCCGACGGGTCTCCCGACACCACGGACGGCACGAGCCTGATGTCCGGCTGTCCTTCGGCGATCAGCTTCACGGCCGCCCAACTGAGGAAGGCCGAGTTGGCATCGATATGGAATATGACCCTTTTGAACTTCATCCGGACAAAATTAGCAAGATTCATGTCGGAAACAAAGAGCTATGAGGCGTTTGGTGGTTAAGATGTTTATTTATAGTATATAAAATAAAAATGTTTTAAGTATTAACAAAAGTGTTTTCAAGCAATTCTCGGGTCTTTACAAGAAAAATCCGGCCGGAGACCTTGTAATCTCCGACCGGAATACTTGTTGTCCTCGCGGCTATTCGCTCAGCGGCGGCATCGCCTGCGGGTGCTGTCTTTTACAGAATTACTTGCTGATTTCCTTGAGCATTTCCGTCACGGCGGCTTCCAGCTGCTTGTCTTCGCCGCGGAGCACTGATGCCGGGTCGTTGTACACTTCTATGTCCGGCTCGATCTGGTTGTTCTCCACGAAGCGCCCGTCGGCGACTGACCATGAGCCGACCTGAGGGATGCCGAATACGAGCGAACTGTCGATCAGGGTCTCCCACCATACGGCTGTCATGGTGCCCGGTACAGGGGCTCCGATGAGTTTGCCTATGCCGAGCTGGCGGTAGGCGAGAGGGGTGCCTGAGGCGTCGGAGTAGTTGTCCTCACCGATCAGCATGCAGGACGGCTTGGTCCATTTGGTGAACGGTTCATTGCCGATGAACTGGCCGCGCGGGATGTATTTGGTGTAGAGCTTGCCGCCGAGGAACGTGACCACGTCATCATGGAGCCACCCGCCGCCGTTGTGCCTGGTGTCCACGATCAGGGCATCGCAGTTGCGGTATTTGCCGAGGGCTTTGGAGAACATCTCGCGGAAGCTTTCGGAATCCATGCCCTTGATGTGCACATATCCCACGCGTCCGCCTGAGAGCCTTTCCACCATCTCTTCCCTCTGGCGGACCCACCTGCGATAGAGCGGAGTGCTGTCGGAGTGTGCTGCCGTCACGAACATCTCTTCCGGCTTGCCGGAACCCTTTTTCACTGTGATGCAGATTCTCTTTCCGGCCTTGTCCTCAAGGGCGGAAAGCACATCTGCCGGGCTTTCGAGCTTGCGGCCCTCGATGGTCTCAATGATGTCTCCAGGCTTTATCTCCGAATCCGCCAGGGAGAGCACGCCTCCCGGGAGCACTTCTTTGATCTTCAGTCCCTTGCCTTTCCAGTCCGTGTCGTAGAGCACGCCAAGATAGCCCATGGTTCTGGTGCTCGATACCCTGTAGCGGGCTCCGGTGTGTGAGCCGTTGAGTTCCCCGAGCATCTCGGAGAGGAGGTCCTGGAAGTCGAAGTTGTTGTTGATATGCGGGAGGAAGGCCTTGTAGTTGTCGTGGCAGTATTGCCAGTCGGTGCCGTGCAGGTCTTCTAAGTAGAATTTCTCCTGAACCTGCTTCCATACATGCTCGAACATATATTCCCTTTCCAGGGCCGGCTTGTATTCGTATTCTCCGGAGAATGTGATCGCCTCGCTCTTGCCTGAAGGCAGCGAGAGCCTGGAGATGCCTTTGCCGGAGAAGACATACAGGTTCTTGCCGTCGGAGGAAGGGTAGAAGGTGCCGGATACTCCCTTGGCGAGGACTTTGATGCTGCCTTCCTGGAGGTCGCGCACGCACAGGTCGTATCCTTTTTCGAGCCGCTGGGTGAAGTACAGGTTGTTACCGTCGGGGCTCAGGAAGTGGTCTCCCATCATGTTGGAGCTCGGGGTGAGCCTCTTGATGCGGTCGTCTCTGGAGGCCAGGTCGAGTTTGAGCTTCTCCATTTTGTTTTTCGCCTTGTCGAGGGAGTCCTTTTTCTCCTCCTTCTTCTCGGCTTTCACTTCCTTTTCGGACTTGAGCATGTTGTCTATCTCAATCTGCTCCTTGCTGCGGCCGAATCCGGTCATCGCCTTGCCGTCGAAGAACATGATGTAGATGTCGCTCTCGGCACCCCAGCTGCCGTGGCTGCGGTAGCCGTTCTTGTCCGACTCCCAGGTCATCGCCTTGCCGCCGAGGGCCCACTTGAAATTGCTGTCGGAGTATCCGCTGCGGGTGAGGTCCGTGATCTCTCCGGTCTCGATGTCGATCAGGGCCACGTCTGAGTTGTTCCAGCCTCCGTCCGCCTGCCAGTTGCAGAGGATGTAGTGGCTGTCCGGACTCCACTCGAAACCCTGGTCCCCGTCACTGTAGGAGTAGTTGATATCCTTGAAGAGGGATTTCTCCTTGCCGCTCTTTATGTTTTTGACTACCAGTTCGGTACGGTTGCGGTAGTAGGCCACCCACTTGCCGTCCGGGGATACGTCCGGCTGGAAGCAGGTCTCCCCCGGGGTGGACACGGGTTCTTCGCGGGTCTGCACGGCGTAGGTGAATAGCTTGTCTTCCTTGCGCACGAGGGATGTCTTGTAGATGCCCCAGTGGCCGTTGCGCTCGGAGGAGTAGTAAAGTTCCCTGCCGTCGGCGGAGAAGTCCACATTGCGCTCCTGCTCCGGGGTGTTGGTGATGCGCCGGGTGGTGCGGTAGTCGGTCGAGGTCACGAAGACGTCGCCCCTGATGACCATGGCCACTTCTTTTCCGTCAGGGGATACGGCCATCGAGCTTGCTCCGGAGGAGTAGCTGAATTTCTGCAGTTCGCGCTCGCTCTCATCACGTGTGAGGCTGATGTTCACTTTGGCCGGAGTGCCGCCTTCACGCAGGGTGAAAAGGTCGCCGTTGCAGGAGTAGGCGAGCGTGCCGTCATCCGATATGGACAGGAAACGGACCGGGTTGCGGGTCTCGGATGTCAGGCGGACAGCCTCCTTGGGGTCGGAGAGGCTGCTCCGGTAGATGTTGGAGCATTTGCCGTCGCGCTCGCTCAGGTAGTAGAACCTGTCTCCGTCGGCTGCGAACACGGGGTTGCGGTCCTCGCCGCGGTAGTCGCTGAGCTTTGTGAAGCTGCCTTGCGAACTGATGCCCTTCTCGCCTGCGGCCGGGGTGTAACTCCAGATGTCGCGGGTGACTGACGAGGTGTGGTGCTTGCGCAGAGGGTCTTCGTAGCCCTTGTAGTCTTCATAGATGACCGAGCCGTCAGAGTTGACGCTCATCGCCATTATCGGCAGGGAGGTGACCAGTGAGGGGGCGCTGCCGCTGATGTCGGTGCGGTAGAGCTGGGCCGTGCCCGGGAAGTCCCCGTAGCTCTCGCTTTCCACGGAGCCGTTGTACCAGCTGAAGAGGATGCTGCCGTCTTCAAGCACGGCAAGCGGTGTCTCGTTGCCCGGAAGGGCGGTAAGCCGTTTCGGGACGCCTCCTGCTATGGAGGTCAAGTAGATGTCCTTGCTGCCTTCGCGGTGTGAGGTGAAGATGATGTTCTGGGAGTCCCTGGTCCACAGGGGCTCTGAGTCGTAGGCTTGATTGGATGTGATCTGTGTAGCTTCGCCGCCTGTGGACGGCACTGTCCAGATGTCGCCCTTGTAGCTGAATGCCAATGTCTTGCCGTCAGGGGATATGCTGTTGTGCCTTATCCAGGACGGGGTCATGGCGGCTGCGGCGCAGGTGACAAGCAGAGCGGCAGCAGAAAGGAGGATTGTTTTTGATGACATGTCGGTTAATCTGTTTATCCGCTCAATTTACAAAAAAAAGGCGATGCCGCAGCATCGCCCCGATGATATTGTTGATAAAAATCAATATTTGTCAGCATTTGCTATGATCCAGTCGACGACAGGCTTCTGCCTGTAGCTGCGGTCGAAGAGCAGCGGCGCGTCTATGCGGCCCTCTCTTCTCACCGGGAACCCGTTCTTCCAGCTGTCTCCGTCCTGGACGCCCCATACATTGATGCGGCAGATCTTGTCGTGCTGCCTGAGGAACATGTCCCAGAACATCTCCGCCCTCTCGTTCCACTTGTCGTAGGCCTCCTGCGGGATTCCGTCCGGATACGGCACCATGATGGCGTCCAGCTTCCTGGAGAGCTCCGGGTCCTTGCGTATCTCGGAGAACGGCACTCCGGCCAGGTCTGCGGTCATCGTGATGGTCGGGAGGATGGACATGTCAAGTTCGGTGAACATCACCCCCACACCGCAGGCGTAGACATCTTCGATGTTCTTCTCCAGCTGCTTTACGTCCGGGTAATCCATCCCGAAATGGCCCTGGAAGCCCACGGCGTCGATTCTGATCCCGCGTCTGTGCAACTCCTTGACCATCTTGATGACGGTGGATATCTTGCCCTCGCAGTGCATGTTGTAGTCGTTGTAGTAGAGTTCGCAGTCCGGGTCGGCCTCGTGGGCGTACTGGAAGGCGAGCGGAATGAACTCCTCTCCGAGGATCCGGTAGAACGCGCTCTGTCTCCAACTGCCGTCGTCGTTGATCGCCTCGTTGACCACATCCCATCCCTTGATGCGGCCCTTGTATCGGCCGACGACGGTGTAGATGTGGTCTTTCATCCTGGCTTTCAGCTCGTCGGGGCTGACATCCGTCCCGTCTTCGTTCTTGCAGAACCATGCCGGGAGCTGGGAATGCCATACGAGGCAGTGGCCGTATACGGCGAGGTCGTGTTTCTCTCCGAACTCCACGTATTTGTCGGCCAGTTCCCATTGGAACACACCCTTCTCCGGTTGGAGTTCCGCGCTTTTGAGGCAGTTTTCAGGCTCGATGGCGTTGAAGTGCCGGAAGATTATCGAGTCCGACTTGGCGTCGATACCGCGGATCTGGCTTTCGTTGACCGCCGTGCCGATCAGGAATTTGCCCTCGAGGGCGTCTTTCAGTGTCTGTGGTTTGCTTGTACACGCCGTCGCCATTATGGCAAGAGGCAGCATAATCAGGGCTTTTCTCATCGCTTCTATGTTATTTTGATGCAAAGATAGTTCACTCTCCCCGAAAGGACTTCAGATATTGTTGGATTTACTTTCGGTTTTGCTACATAACAAGTGCAAATTCAAGAAGTAACAGTCCAAAAACTTAATGTATCGTCAAGGTGTTGCATCTTTGCCGAAGAAACCTAACTTTGCCTCCGGATGGTAAAATTGGTTAAATTATTTGTTGCTCTCGCCTTCTTGAACTTCAATGTCCAGGGAGGCGAGATTTCTATTGTCTTCGACTCGACGGAGTTTGATTTCGGGACGGTAGAATCCTCTGCGGGGCGGCTTCACCATTCTTTCCGTTTCCTCAACAGCGGCGCCGCGCCCGTCACCCTCTCAGCCCCTGTGCCGGGGTGCAGCTGCATAAGCGCGTCCCTGAGCGCGCGGGAGGTCCTTCCCGGACAGACCGGCTCCGTCGACGTGACCCTGGACCTTACGGGCATGTCAGGTTATGCCGTACGGACTGTCGGAGTGTTCGGCTCCGGCGGAGAAGAGCTGGCCACGCTGTCGCTCTTTGCCCTGGTCCGCGGGGCATACGATGAGATTGACGCTCTCTGCCCTGTAGCCCTCAGTCCCTCGCTCCGCGCGTCAAGGAAGGATATCCCTTTCGGATATGTGTATCCGCGCGAGGCAGCGGTGAAGGAGATAAGGGTAGCGAATGTCTCCGGGCGTCCGTTGCCGCTCGCGGTCAGCTGCGATAATCCGGCTCTGAGAGTCTCGGCACCGGGGCTGCTTGTCCCGGGGGAGACGGCTACCGTCAGCCTGGAGTATTCATTCTCCGGGGAGAAGCGGGGCAGCTGCCGCGACACCGTGGCCGTAGATGCCGGAGGAGAGCGCTCCTTCTTGATGGCGTCCTGCATAAGGCTATGTGCGGAGGCGGGGACATCGCAGGGGCATCCGGCGCTCCGGACATATCCTTCGGAGGCAAGGCTGCGCCGCCGTCTCCTGTCATCGCAGTATAGCGGGACGGTGGAGTTGCACAACGACGGTGCCGCGCCACTTGTCATATATGAGGTCTGCGGCGATGCGTGGACCAATCTCAGAAGCGGGACTACTGTCGCGCCGGGCGCCGCGGTGATGGTCGAGCTGCGTACAAAAGCCGGTACAGGGAAACTTGAGATATTCACCAATGACCCGATAAGACCATATAAAGAATTGATATACAAACACTGAAACGTATGAAGATCAAGATGCTGGCGGCTCTTTACGCCGCGCTTCTGGCCGCCGCTGCGTGCGGGGGCGGAGCAGAGTATGATTATCCCTTCAGGAACCCCTCGCTCCCTGTGGAGGAGAGGGTGGAGAACCTGCTTTCCCTCCTCACCCCGGAGGAGAAAGTCGGGCTGATGATGAACAAGTCCGTGTCCGTGGACCGGCTTGGCATCCCGGCCTACAACTGGTGGAGCGAGGCTTGCCACGGAATCCGCGCGGACGGCTACACCGTCTATCCGCAGTATATAGGACTTGCGGCGACTTTCAACCCTGACCTTGTATATGAAGTGTTCAGCAGCGTCTCCGACGAGGCCCGCGCCAACTGGAACCGCTCCGCTCCGGAATTCAATGTGGGTATGGGAGCCCGCTACTATCCGGGCAACCCTGAATTGAGTTTCTGGTGCCCCAACATCAACATCTTCCGTGATCCCCGTTGGGGACGCGGGCAGGAGACCCCCGGCGAGGACCCGTACCTGACGGAAGTCATCGGGGTGCAGACGGTCAAGGGGATGCAGGGCGACGACGGGCGGTATTTCAAGACGCACGCCTGCGCCAAGCACTTCGGGGTGCACAGCGGTCCGGAGCCTCTCCGGCACAGGTTTGACGTGAGCGTGTCCGGGCGCGACCTATGGGAGACCTATCTGCCGGCCTTCAAGGCGCTTGTGACGGAGGCCAACGTGCAGGAGGTCATGTGCGCCTATCATCGATATGAAGGTGTGCCTTGCTGCGCGAGCAGCCGCCTGCTCGAAGACATACTCCGCGACAAATGGGGATACAAGGCCATAGTGCTCACCGACTGCGACGCGGTCAACAACTTCTACACCCCGGGGCAGCACGAGACCCATCCGGACGCCGTGCACGCCTCCGTGGACGCCGTGCTCAACGGCACCGACCTCGAGTGCGGCATCAGTTTCATCTCCCTCCTGGACGCCCTCAAACAGGGGATGGTCAAGGAGTCCGACCTGGATCCCCATCTGCGCCGGACCCTGCGCTCCCGCTTTGAACTCGGCATGTTCGACCCTGCCGAGATGCTCCCGTGGGCGGGGCTCGGGCCTGAGGTCATCAGCAGCGAGGAGCACGACGCCCAGGCCGTGCAGGCCGCGGCTGAGTCTATGGTGCTGCTTAAAAACGACGGCGTCCTCCCGCTGTCCGGGCAGGTGAAAAAACTCGCCGTCCTCGGCCCCAACGCCGACAATGTGCAGATGCTCAACGGCAACTACGGCGGCACGCCGACCGCAGAGCACAGCCGCTCCATACTCCATGGCCTGAAGGAAGCTTTCCCGGGTGCGGAAATCCTCTATGATCCGGCCTGTGACTATGTGGATGAGTACAACACAGAGAACCTCCTGCCGAAGTTCAACGGCGGGGAAGGGCTCAAGGTGCAGTTCTACGCCGGCAGGAGCCTGTCAGGCAAGGCGGTGCGCGAAGAGTACCGTGACGGCGAGATCAACTTCAGCACTTTCGGGGCTTACGGCTTCGCCGAGGGCGTGGACGCTGCCGATGTGGCCGTGAGGCTGAGCGGGACCTTCAGGTCCGAGTTCGACGGGCAGCTCCAGTACAACATCTCCAGCGACAACGGCTACATCCTCAAGGTGAATGGCCGCGTGGTGGAGAAGGGTGGCAGGGCCCGCCGCGGTTTCGGTTTCAGGAACACGGTACCGGACTACAAGTCTGTCCCTGTCAAGAAAGGCGGACGCTACGATATAGAGGTGGAATATGTGCGCGGTGACGGCCCGTTCGCCATGCTCTCCGCGCAGTTCTGCCGCAGGGAGATGGCTGATTTCGAGGCTCTTGCCTCCAGCGTGGCTGACGCGGACGCCATCATAGTGGTCGGAGGCATTACGGCCTCGTTCGAGGGAGAGGGCGGCGACCGTCCTGACATAGAACTTCCTAATGTGCAGCGGCGCCTGCTCAGGGCTATGCATGCCACCGGCCGTCCGGTCATCTTCGTCAACTGCTCCGGCTCGGCCATGGGCTTCGAGGGCGTGGAGGACAGTTACGATGCCCTCATCCAGGCCTGGTACGGCGGTCAGGGCGGAGCAGCCGCCCTTGCGGGAATCATCTCCGGCAGATACAACCCTTCCGGCAAATTGCCGGTGACATTCTACGCCTCCACCTCCCAACTTCCTGACTTTCAGGATTACAGCATGGAGGGTAGGACCTACCGTTATTTCCGCGGGGAGCCGATGTATCCGTTCGGATTCGGACTCAGCTACACTTCGTTTGAATATGGACAGGCTAAGCTCTCCTCGACTTCCGCGAAGCCGGGCCGCAAGCTGACGCTTACGGTGCCTGTCAGGAACAGCGGCGCCGTGGACGGGGCGGAAGTCGTGCAGGTATATGTAAGAAGCCTTGACAGGGCGGACGCGCCGCTGAAGTCCCTTAAAGCCTTCAAGAAAGTGAGGATTGCCGCAGGCAAGACAGTCAATGTCAAGCTGGTGCTCGACGATGAGGCGTTCTTCTTCTATGACGGCGAGGACGGCCTTGCCCCTTCGCCCGGAAGGTACGAGATTCTCTACGGCCCGTCTTCTGCCGACAAGGATCTCAAGCCGCTGAGTTTCACCCTGCTGTAGCCGTGTATATGCGTAAAGTTTTATGGGGCGTATCCCTTGCCACCGCCATGGCCGGCGGTGCAGGGCCGCCCCTTGATGTAGTGCGTGCGGATGAACGGGGTGGTGTAGCAGTACGGGATGAACCCCAGTGACGGTATCGGACGGGTCAGTATGAGGTTGGCGAGTTTGCCGACCTCTATGGAGCCGCAGATGTCGCTTACTCCCATGGCGTAAGCCCCGTTGATGGTGCAGGCGTTGAGGGCCTGTATAGGGGTGAGTTTCATCTTGATGCAGCCCTGGGCCATCACGAAGCGCATGTCCCCTGACGGAGAAGAACCCGGGTTGAAGTCGCTTGCGAGGGCTATCCCGAGGCCGCTTGAGATGAAGTCGCGGGCACGCCCGTAGGGGAGTCCCAGGAAGAACGATGAGCCCGGCAGCATGGTCGGCATGGTGTCAGAGCCTCGCAGAGCTCCGATGCCGGCCTCTCCTGTCCTTTCCAGATGGTCGACGGACAGCGCTCCGTGCCTGAGCGCCGTCTCCATGCCCCCGATGACGGCGATCTCGTCCACATGCACCTTAGGGCGCAGGCCGTGGCGCCCGCCTTCCGAGAGTATCCTGTCCATGTCTTCCGGGCTGAAGAAGCCCTCGTCGCAGAAGACATCGATGAAGTCCGCCAGGCCCTGTTCCGCCACGCGCGGAATCATCTCATTGACAATCAAGGAGACATAGGCGTCTTTACGGCCGCTGTAGGCCCTGCCCACCGCGTGTGCGCCGAGGAAGGTAGCCCGTATCACTGCCGGGACGCTCTCCTTGATGCGCCTTATCACGCGGAGCATCTTGAGCTCGTCCTCGACCGTCAGCCCGTAGCCGCTCTTTATCTCTATGGCGCCGCTTCCGTGAGCCATCATCTCCTTCACCCTTGTAAGGCTCTGCTCGTAGAGGCTGTCCTCACCGGTGGCGTGCAGAAGGTCGGCGGAGTTGAGGATTCCTCCGCCCCTTGCGGCTATCTCCTCGTAACTCAGGCCGTTGATCTTGTCTATGAACTCCTCCTCCCGCGTGCCTGCATACACGATGTGGCTGTGGGAGTCGCAGAACGACGGCATCATCAGGCATCCTTCTGCATCGACCGTCTCGTCGAAATCTCCGGCGGGACGGTCCTTCATCTCGCCGAAGCCGGAGATGCGCCCCTCCTCCACCGTGAGCCAGGCGTCCTCTATGCTGCCGGAACGGGACATCTCATCCCCCCGCAGGCGGAGTGTGCCCGCAGGGGTGATGCCCGTGAGTTGCTTAATATTGACGAATATGCTCCTCATTGCCCAGGAAAAGTACAGACTTTTCGATCAGAGGGTGGAGGTAGCTGTCGTTGTCCACGAACGGCACCTGCCTGCGGTAGTCGCTCACTATGCTTTCCAGCACCGGGGAGGTCTTTGCCGGACGGCGGAATTCGAGGGCCTGCACCGCGTTGAGCAGTTCTATGCCGAGGACCTCTTCCACATTGTCCACCACCCTCACAAGCTTGGTGGCCGCGTTGGAACCCATGCTCACGTGGTCCTCCTGTCCCTGGGAAGACGGGATGGAGTCGCAGGAGGCGGGCCAGCAGAGGCCCTTGTTCTGGCTGACGATGGACGCCGCCGTGTATTGAGGGATCATGAAGCCACTGTTCAGACCCGGCTTCGCCACCAGGAACGAAGGCAGGCCGCGCTGGCCGGCGATGAGGCGGAATGTGCGCCTCTCCGAGATGCTCGCCAGCTCAGACATCGCCACGGCCAGGGAGTCCATCGGGAGAGCTACAGGCTCGCCGTGGAAGTTGCCGGCCGAGATGATCATGTCCTCGTCCGGGAATACGTTAGGGTTGTCTGTGGTGCTGTTGATTTCGGTCTCTATCACCGACTCGACGTAGCGTATGCAGTCCTTGACCGCTCCGTGCACCTGGGGGATGCAGCGGAAGGAGTACGGGTCCTGGACATGTACCTTGTCCCTCTTGATAAGTTCGCTTCCTTCAAGCAGATGCAGGAATCTCTCCCCGGTCTCTATCTGGCCCTTGTGCGGGCGGAGCTGGTGGGTGAGCGCCAGGAACGGCTCGATGCGGCCGTCGTAGGCGTCCAGCGAGAGAGCGCCGATGTAGTCCGCCCACTTGGACAGGCGGCGGCTTTTCAGGAGGCACCACACCGCGTGCGCGCCCATGAACTGCGTGCCGTTGAGCAGCGCCAGACCCTCTTTGGACTGGAGGGTGATCGGCTGCCATCCGAACTCTGCCGCTACTTCCGCGCTTGGGCGGACCTTGCCCTTGTAGAGGACTTCGCCGAGTCCGAGCAGAGGCAGGGACAGGTGCGCCAGAGGCGCGAGGTCACCTGAGGCGCCGAGCGAGCCGTGCTGGTAGACTACCGGGAGGATGTCGTTGTTGAACATGTCGATGAGCCGCTGCACTGTGGCGAGCTGGGCGCCGGAGTGCCCGTAAGAGAGCGACTGCACCTTGAGCAGGAGCATCAGCCTCACTATCTCCGGGCGCACCGTCTCTCCCGAGCCGCAGGCGTGGGACACCACCAGGTTGTACTGGAGCTGGGAAAGCTTGTCGGCTGGAATGGTGACGTTGCAGAGCGAGCCGAAGCCCGTCGTCACGCCGTAGACCGGGCGGCCGATGTCTTCCATCTTGGTGTCCAGGTAGCGGCGGCATTTTTCGATGGCCTGTATGGATTCTTCAGACAGGACGAGTCTGGCATGGCCGTCGATTATTTCTTTAACCTTGTCGAGGGTAAGATGTTCGGATGAGATATGATGTGTCATGATTCTGTGTTCAATGCGTTGTCTATCAGTGTGTCGTCTGCCATTACAGGCATCGTGACCCTGAGCTGCGGCGTGCGCTGCATCTGCCTCAGGATGGCGCTCATGGCGCCGGAGTTGCGGGCCCAGCTGCGCCTGGCGATGCCGTTGTTGACATCCCAGAAGAGCATCTGGCGGATGTGGCGTGCGGAGTCCTCTGAGCCGTCGATGACCATTCCGAATCCTCCGTTGATCACCTCGCCCCAGCCGACGCCGCCTCCGTTGTGTATGGATACCCAGGTGGCGCCGCGGAAGGAGTCTCCAATCACATTCTGCACGGCCATGTCAGCCGTGTACCGCGAACCGTCGTAGATGTTGGAGGTCTCCCTGAAAGGGGAGTCCGTGCCGGACACGTCGTGGTGGTCGCGCCCGAGCACTATCGGGGCGCTGATCTCGCCGCTGCGGATGGCGTCGTTGAACGCGAGGGCTATCTGTGTCCTGCCGAGACAGTCCGCGTAGAGGATGCGTGCCTGCGAACCCACCACGAGGTGGTTCCTGCCGGCTTCCTCTATCCAGCGGATGTTGTCGTGCATCTGGTGGCGTATGTCATCCGGGGCCTGCTCCGCAAGTTCGCGCAGCACGCTGACGGCGAGAGAGTCGCTCTTGGCGAGGTCTTCCGGCTTCTCGGACATGCAGACCCAGCGGAACGGGCCGAAGCCGTAGTCGAAGTACAGGGGTCCCATGATGTCCTCCACATAGGAAGGGTAGCGGAAAGACCCGTCCTCCCTGAGGATGTCCGCTCCCGCACGGGAGCTCTCCAGCAGGAAGGCGTTGCCGTAGTCGAAGAAATACATCCCCTTGGCGGTGAGCCTGTTGATGGCTTCCACCTGGCGTCTGAGCGAGGCCTGGACAGCCTGTTTGAATTTCTCCGGCTCGCCGGCCATCATCTGCTTGGCCTGCTCGAATCCTATGCCCGCCGGATAGTAGCCTCCCGCCCACGGGTTGTGCAGGGATGTCTGGTCGGAGCCGAGGTCGACCCTGATGTCCTCGTCCGCGAGCCTCTCCCACAGGTCGACCACATTGCCTATATATGCCATGGAGACGATCTCCTTGTCCTGTACGGCCTTGCGTATGCGCGGGATGAGTTCGTCGAGGTCTTCGTGGAGCTCGTCCACCCAGCCCTGGTCATAGCGCTTGCGCGCCGCGAGCGGGTTGATCTCTGCCGTGACGCTCACCACTCCGGCTATGTTGCCGGCTTTAGGCTGGGCCCCGGACATCCCGCCGAGTCCGGCGGTGACGAAGAGCGTCCCCCGCATCTGCTCAGCAGTGCCTTCCAGACCGCGCTTGCGCAGCTGCATCCTGGCGGCGTTCATCACCGTGATGGTGGTGCCGTGGACTATGCCCTGCGGACCTATATACATATAGGAGCCGGCGGTCATCTGCCCGTACTGGGAGACGCCGAGCGCGTTGAACCTCTCGTAGTCGTCCCGGCTGGAGTAGTTCGGGATGACCATTCCGTTGGTCACCACCACTCTTGGGGCGTCGCGGTGGCTCGGGAAGAGCCCGAGCGGCAAGCCCGAGTACATGGAGAGCGTCTGCTCGTCGGTCATCTGCGCGAGGTACTGCATCGTGAGCCTGTATTGCGCCCAGTTCTGGAAGATGGCGCCGTTGCCGCCGTAGACTATCAGCTCGTGCGGGTGCTGCGCCACGCGCGGGTCGAGGTTGTTCTGTATCATCGCCATTATGGCCGCCGCCTGCGGGCACCTCGCCGGGTATTCGTCTATCGGTCTGGCGAGAATCTCGTTGGACGGGCGGTAGCGGTACATGTAGATGCGTCCGTAGTCCCTCAGCTCTGCGGCGAACTCCGTGGCGAGCGCCGGATGGAGCTCTTCCGGGAAGTAGCGCAGGGCGTTTTTGAGGGCGAGGGCCTTCTCCTTGCGGCTGAGGATGTCCTTGCGCCTGGGGGCGTGGTTGACCTCTGGGTCGTATGGCTTGGCTTCAGGCAGGTAGGACGGTATGCCTTCGAGGATCTCCTCCTGCCAGCTCAGTTGATGATGGTCGGGGTTGTTCATTGTATGTGGCTGTTCACGATTTCAAGTATCTGGTCCTGAAGCTCCATGGCCTCCGCCGCGATCGCGTCGGCTTCGGCGTTGAGCTCCGCCGCTGCGGTCTTGTCCTGAAGACCGGCGGAGTTGATGCGCACGTTGAGCTGTGCGCCCCGCACCGCCGCAGTGGCGGCGAGCGCACCGACTCCCGCGTCGGATGCCGATGCAGGGTTGCCCTTCTCGGCCATCTCCCTGGCTATCGGAAGCGCCTTCAGCGCGGCTTTCATCGTGCGGAGAGGCACCTGGGCGGCATAGAGGGTGGCGGCTTCAAGCGCGGCCGCGCGGGCGGCCTTCTCCTCGTCGTTGCCCTTAGGCATCTTGAACACCTCCATTATCCTGTCGAATGCTGCCGTGTCCTCGTCCACCAGGTCGATGAGTTCCTTCATCACCTCCTGGCCCTTTTCGGCCCAGTCGGAGAACTCCTTCCATCTCTCGTCCCAGCCTCTCTTGTGGGCGGAGAGGTTGGCTACCATTGTCCCGAGAGCCGCTCCGAGCGCTCCCATGTATGCGGAGATGGAACCGCCTCCCGGGGCGGGGGATTCTGATGCCGTCTCATCGGCGAACCCCTTCAGGCTCATGCGTACAAGTCTTTGCCTGGCGGCTTCTTCGGCCTCGTCCTGCATCAGGTATTCTATGACCTTTTCCTTGGGGTTGAACGGCTTCAGGTCGTCCAGGCCCATGGATTTGACCGCTATCTTCATGATTTCCTCGTCGGAGACGCCCGTCGAGCGCTGCTGCTTCTCCAGGAAATATTTGCCCGCATCGATGAGGGCGCTTTTCGGCACGAGTCCCACGATTTCGGTCCCCGTGACCCTGAGCCCGCGTGCCTGGGCGGCGCGGCAGACTTCTTCGAACGCCTTGTGAAGCGGGGTGGAGGCGATGTCGGTGATGTTCATCGACACCTGGGCTATGCCGTATTCGTCTATGTACCAGCCTATCGCCTTGCATCCCTTGAGGGTGCCCGGTATCCATATGTCCTTGCCGTCGGCGTCCTTGAGCACCTTGCCGGTGAGCGAGCCGCCCTCGCGTGCCTTGCGGCCCTTCTCCCTGACGTCGAAGGCCACTGCCATGGCGCGGCGGGTGGAGGTGGTGTTGAGGTTGAAGTTGACCGCGATCAGGAAGTTGCGCGCTCCGACATTGCTGGCTCCGGACTTGGCTGCGGTCTCGTCAAAGCTTTCCGGCCCGAAGTCAGGCCTGCGTGCCGGGTCTGCCATCTTCTCCGGCAGGGCTTCGTATTCTCCGGCCCTGCAGACGGCCAGGTTCTTGCGCTCTGGCTTGAATGCCGCGGCTTCATAGCAGTAGCACGGGATTCCGAGCTCTGAACTGATGCGTTTTGAGAGCCCGCGTGCGAGCTCCGCGCATTCTTCGAGGCTGATGCCGGCCACCGGGATGAGCGGCAGCACGTCGGTGGCTCCGGAACGCGGGTGGGCTCCGTGGTGGCGGGTCATGTCAATGAGTTCTCCGGCTTTCTGCACTCCGCGGAAGGCGGCTTCGCACACTGCTTCAGGGCTTCCTACGAACGTGACCACGGTGCGGTTGGTGGCTTCGCCGGGGTCGACGTCGAGAAGTTTGACTTTTTCACCTGTGACGGGGGATGCAGCGCCGGTGATTGCGGCGACTATCTTGTTGATAACATCTTTGTTGCGACCTTCGCTGAAGTTCGGGACGCATTCAACGATTCTCTTCATATAGGACAAAAAATGTGTTAGCAGGCCAAATATAATTAAATAATTGTTACGGGGAGGACAATTTATGCATCTATCTCTTAAATTTGGAACAAATAACACCGTTATGAAGAATTTTGCTAAACTCCTTGCATTGGCGATGTCTCTCCTCGTGGCGCTGCCTTCTTACTCGCAGCCCGTCGAGAAGACCATCAAGCGTAAGGTGGCCATAGGCCGCTTCTCCAATGAGACCCAGTACGCCAAGGGGCTGTTCTACGACAAGGACAACGATCCTATGCGCAAGCAGGCCCTCGACATTCTTTCTGCCAAGCTCGCCGCCAGCGGCAAGTTCATCCTTCTGGAGAGAGAGGATCTGGATGTGCTCCTGGCCGAGGCGGGGAAGGACATGGACAAGATAGGGGCGGACTACATAATCCTCGGCTCCATCACGGAATACGGACGCAAGAATGAGGGACGGCAGAAGCTTTTCTCATCCACCAAGACGCAGACCGTGGAGGCGGGAGTGAGCATACGCCTCGTGGAGGCCTCCACCGGGCTCATAATCTATTCCGATGAGGCCAAAGGCTACGCCGAGACCTCTTCCAGCACCACCCTGGGCCTTGGCAGCACGGCCGGATACGATGCGACATTGAGCGACAAGGCCATCTCCGCAGCGCTCTCGCAGCTTGTGGAGAACATCATCGACAAATGCATGGACCAGCCTTGGAAGTCATATATCCTTGCAGTCCAGGACGGTTCCTATATCATCTCCGGCGGAGCTTCCCAGGGACTCGCCGAGGGTGACAGTTTCAGCGTGTACCGCAAGGGCAGGGTAGTGAAGAATCCCCAGACCGGGGTTGATGTGGAGCTCCCCGGCGACCTCGTGGGCAAGGTGACCGTGGTGTCCATGACCGGCGCCACTCCTGAGACGGAAATCTCGTTCTGTTCATACGAGGGTGAGCCCCTGGCTGAAGACAGGCTCGGTGACTATTATATTATGGACAAATGAAAATGTTTCCGGCCGTGAGACATATTCTTGCGGTTGCGGCCGCAGCCTTGACACTCGCGTCCTGCGGGACGACATCGGCCCTGTATTATTGGGGGCCGTCAGGGGGCGGCGCCACGGGCTATGAGAACGCGGCGTACCGCAACTACAAGGAGCGGACCCCGGAGAGCGTCTGCAATCTGATATATGTCTATGAGCAGATAGTCTCGCGCCCTGACGGCACGCGCAAGATGCCGCCTCCGGGGATATGCGCCGAGTACGGCTATCTCCTGTTGCAACCGGATGTGGCTGACATCTTCTATCACAATGCCAGCGACCGTCAGCGCCGCCTGTTCGGCAACTTGACCGACTATGCCGGCCTGTTCCGCGAGCGGGGCGAGGAGATGCTGCGTCTGGAGATGGTCAATTATCCGGAGTCGGCCACTTTCGTGGGGCCGCTCCTTGAACGCCTCGCACTATGATATCTGTCCGCCAATCTGCTGCCGCGCCGGTGCGCGGGCGGGTTCTTGCCGTGGTGACGGCTGCCCTGCTGTCCGTCTCATGCGGCGTCTCGAACCAGGTGCCCCGGACGCGCGAAAGCCTGTATCCTGCGATGTATGAGGAGAAGCCTCTTGTGCTCCTCGTGATGCCTCCGATCAACAATACCACCAATGTGGACGCCAAGGACCTGCTCTACACATCGATCAGCCGTCCTCTCGCGGACGCCGGCTACTATGTGATCTCACCCCTGCTGGCCCTCGATGTCCTTAAGGCTGAGAGCGCCTATGATGCCGAGCTCTTCGAGAACGCCTCGCTCGCGCCTTTCCGGAAGTACTTCGGTGCTGATGCCGTGGTGTTCTCCCAGATTGACTCCTGGGAGAAGGGCGGCCTTGGCATCTCTACGAAGATCAGGTATTTCATCCGCTCGGCGATTACCGGGGAGGTGCTCTTCGACCGCACCTGCGACCTCTTTCTGGACTGTTCCGTGAGCAGCAACTCAAACACCGTCATCGGACTGCTCGTGGACCTTGCCGCCTCCGCCATATCGACGGCGCTGACAGATCATATCGAGGCCGCGCGCATGGCCAATCATTACATATTCGAGGACATCCCTCGCGGGAAGTACAATCCGGATTACCAGCAGGACCGGAGCGTCCTGGCTGATGAGCCTTGCGTCACCGCTTCTGTGACAAAGTGATTCTCGTCCCCGGGCTTCCGATGTTTTCTCGGCGGAAGTTGACGGGATAACGGAAAAGTTTCTATTTTTGCGCTATGGAAGAGATGAACGATACGGCTGAAGTCCTGGAAGTCGCTTCGATAGCAGGGCATATTCTCCTGGAGAACGGAGCCGAGATTTCACGGGTGGAAGACACCATGGCGCGTATTTCATCCCACTACGGGGTGGATTCGGGCCATTTTTTCGTGCTCAGCAACGGTATTTTCACCACCGGTTCCAAGGGCAGATACGCCAATGTCGAGTTCATCCCCATCCGTGGCATACAACTCTCCAAGGTGGCGGAGGTCAACAAGTTGAGCTATGACATCGCCGCCGGCAAATACACCCTGGCGCAGGCCCGCTCCAGGCTTGAGGCTATCCGCGACGGTGCAGGGAAGTCCGCGTGGGAGCTGATTGCCGGCTCCGCGTTCGGTGCGGCCGGCTTCTGCGCCGTCTTCGGCGGCGGTTTCATGGATTGTGCCGCGGCATTCGTGGTGGGTGCCCTTCTCTATGTGTTCTCCCTGTCCGTCAGCGGCCGTTACCTCTCCAAGATAGTCGGCGGCATCTGCAATGCGCTGATGGCTACGCTCTTGTGCCTTGTCTCATACAGGATCGGTTTCGGTGAGAGTCTGAGCAATGTCATCATCGGCGCCATAATGCCGTTGATTCCCGGGGTGCCGTTTGTCAACGGGGTCCGTGACCTTGCCAACTCCGACTACATAGCCGGCCTCACGCGCCTCACGGATGCGATGCTCGGGTTCATCTGCATCGCGCTCGGGGTGAGTATCAGTTTCCTCCTGGACGGGGCTGTCTTCGGCGGGATGATCGAGCTTTACGGGATGACCGTCAACGCCCAGACGGCCGGACTGTTCTGGCAGATGCTTGCGGCGTTCGTGGGCACCATGGCTTTCGCCGTCCTCTTCGGGGCGCCGCGCAGAGAGTATGTGGCCGCCGGCATCATCGGCTCTGTCGGCTGGGGGCTTTTCCTGGTCCTGACCAGATTCTGCTCCATCGGGGCGACGGTCGCCATTGTCCTCTCGACTGTGGTCATCTGCATGTTGTCGCGCTATGCGGCGGTCATGCACAAGTGCCCGGGCACCGTCTTCGTGCTCTGCGGCATCTTCCCGCTCGTCCCGGGGGCGGGGGTGTTCTGGTTTACCTACTACCTGCTGTCCAGCCAGTTCAGGCTCTCGCTCGGCACGGGTTTCGTGGCCGCCAAGGCTGCCATCGCGATAGTCCTCGGCATCATCCTCGCCATGGAGCTCCCGCAGCGTTTCTTCTCCCGGCCTGTCTTTCTCTGCAAGTCGCTCTTGCGCAGGCTCTTCTCCCGCCCGTCAACCGATACACGCTCCTGATTCCCGGACTGCCTCTCACGCCCCCCCCCTGTTGGTTAGTAAGCGGCAACTTATTTTTTAACGATTACTTAATCCTGAGATTTTTGTTATTTTTACGTAAAGTATGTCCAGGACAAACAAGATAACTTTCGTGACCCTGGTGGGATCGGTGGTGAATGCTGCTCTGACCGTATTCAAGATCGTCGCCGGTATCATCGGACATTCCGCAGCCATGGTGGCCGACGGAGTGCACTCCCTCTCCGACCTGCTCAGCGATGTGGTGGTGCTGGTATTCGTCCGCATCTCCGGCAAGGGCCGGGACAAGAACCACGACTACGGCCACGGCAAGTTCGAGACGTTCGCCACTCTGATAATCAGTCTGATGCTGCTTGTGGTCGGGGCGAACCTGATGTCTTCCGGCATAGCCAGCATCAAGAAGATACTGGGCGGCGAAAGTGTGGAAGCCCCGGGCATGATAGCGCTCTGGGCGGCCCTGCTGTCCATAGTCTCCAAAGAGATTCTCTATCGCTACACAGCCGTGCAGGGGCGTAAACTTGACAGTCCCATGATGGTCGCCAACGCCTGGCACCACCGCTCCGACGCCCTCTCGTCCGTGGGTTCGCTTCTCGGCATCGGCGGAGCGATCCTCCTCGGGGACAAGTTCGTCATCCTCGACCCTCTGGCCGGCTGCGTGATCAGCATATTCATCATCGTGATGGCAGTCAGGATGTCCATCCCGGCCATAAAGGAGCTGCTTGACGTGTCCCTTCCGGACGAGATGGAAGACGAGATTGAGCGGACGGCGAAGGGTGTGCCCGGCGTTGTGGACCTGCACGAACTCAAGACGCGGCGGGAGGGCCCCGGCATAGTGCTGGAGGGGCATCTTGTCCTCCACTCCGACATCTCGCTGGAGCAGGCGCACAGCATCTCCAAGCAGGTGGAGCGGGCGCTCCGCGACCGGTTCGGCGACTCCACTCAGATATCCCTGCACCTCGAACCAGAGAACGACTCACAATAACTATATGGCAGTCAACACACTAAAACGCAGCAACTCATCGCAGGAGCTTGACCTGGCCGAAATCTGCGGGATTCCGGAAGAGTATTCGCTGGACATAGCCTGCGGCAAGCCTGTGCTTGAGCAGTGCAACCACCCCGAAGAGCTCACGAAGAGCGTGTTCGACGGGTATGACGGTCAGTCGGGATACTGCGGCGTCCACTGCCCGACCTATCTGACGATAGACCTCAAACGCAACTTTGACATCGGCCTGATCCAGTTCCTCCTCTTCGACTCGGTGGTGGATCCCAACAGGCGGGAGAATGAGCGCAAGTTCTACTTTCGCGTCCTTGTCGCCGGTGACTACGCCGGCCAGAAGGCTCCTGACAAGGACAGCATAGTGTGGCAGGTGATATATGACAGCGGACACAACGGTTTCCGCAACTGGCAGCTCTTCAAGCTTGACGGCGTTTCAGCCCGATTCATAAGGATACACTGCATCCGCAACAGCTCCGGAAGCTCCGGATTCCAGATAGTCAGGCTCAGGGCATACTCCCCGGAAGCGGCGTCGTATGTGGATTTCGCCAAGGTGCGGGACTATATAAAGGAGCATGACATAGACCCGTGCGGCTTGTCGCAGCTGCTGGAAATCAAGAAGAACAGCATAATCGAGGAGATGGGGGACGGCTTCCCCGTGTCCAAGAGAATCTATGACCTGTCAAGCCAGTTCCGCCAGCTCTGCGAGGCCAACAAGATCAGCCCTGTCATACAAGGGGACTATCCGAAGTCCTCGCTCTCCTCGATCAACCCCATCGTGATGGACAATATCTATTCGCGCGAAGGCGGGGGCCACGGCTCCAAGGTCAACCTCAAGACGGCCGATTTCTGCCGCATCCTCGACAGCATCGCGGAAGACTTCGCCATCATAGAGCGCAACAGCGACGGTACCAGGCGCATAGTCCTGGACCCTGTATGCGTGAAGCTCAAGAACGGCAACACCTGGGGCATCATATCGATAGTCCTCACGGTGCTTTTCTTCCTCCTGCCAAAATTGCTCTCCTGACCATTATGAAAAAGACAGAATTGGATACCGCGAATCTCATCTATGGCGCCAAGGTGCTGGAGCCGGCCTGCGAGTATTCAGCCCTCGCAGGCGAAAAGGACAGCACCAAGATGCGTGTGGCATGCTCTCCGCTGTGCCCGGAATACGGCAAGTGCAACCATGTCTTCTGCCCGTCGGCCTGCATAGGGAAGCCGGGGGAGACCTTGAGATACAGTGAGTTCAGCGGGTACTCGGCCGTCAGCCCCCCTAACTGCATCACTTTCGACCTCGGCGCGCGCAAGTCCATCGGGGCCATACACTTCCTGCTCTGGGACAACAGGGGCAACGGCAAGACGGAGATATGTTCCCAGGCCTGCCATTACCGCATACTGATATGTGATGATTCCGGCAAGGACCTGGAACTCAAATACGACGCGGCCTCCGGGGAGTGCATGCCGTCGGACGGGAAGTCCGGCGTGAGGTGGAAAGTCATCTATGACACTCTCCGCAACAGTTACAACGGCTGGCAGCTGTTCAGGCTCAGCAAGAATCTGACAACCAGATATATCCGTATCCACTTCCTCGCCAGTTCCAAGGGAGTCAGCTGCAAACTCGTCCGTTTCGAGGCCTATGCCCGCTTCCCGTCGAATTACGAGCACAACTTCATACCGACATTCATCAAGGAGATAGACATCCCTCAGCCGAGGAAGCGCAGGTGGCCGATTATCGGCTCCATCGTCGACAGCAACCGCCACTATGTGATCACCTCTTTCACGAGGGAGCTCGTCTCGCAGCTCGACCAGTTCATCAGGCGGAACCCGGACAAGACGGAACTCCTCTCCCAGGTTTCCCTGCTCCGCGGAGACATCGTGTCCGTCACGGGTGACCTTGAACCTTACGAGAAGCGTATCAACGACCACATATTCACGAAGGCCAGCCGCCTCTTCACGATAGGCAACATCGTGAGCGCCTGCGCCCTCGTCCTGTCGTTCTCCCTTTTCTTATATGATCTGCTGAGCCGTTAGGCTCTGCCCACCATCAGCGGGCGCAGGCGGAGCAGCCAGTAGAGCAGGCCGGCTCCGGCGAGTACGGCCCCGGCGGCTCCTACCCATGAGAGTGAGAGGTGCGTGCACACGCCGCCTCCGATGAGCGCGCCGCAGCCTATGCCAAGGTTGAAGATTCCCGAGTAGATGGACATCGCCACGGCGGACTCGTCCTCTGACGCGGCGGAGATCACCTCAGACTGCATGGCCAGGTTGTAGGCCGTCACCGAGATGCCCCACACCGCACACAGCGCTATGCTCAGGACATGGCTGAACGCGAGCGGGCGCACGAGCACCAGCGCGAGCGTCAGTCCGCACATCGCCATGGTGACGAAGCTGAAGCGCCGGGTGGCGTAGAGTTTGGAGAACGCCACGCTGCTCACGAGGCCGGCGGCGCCGAACACCATCAGCGTGCCGGTGATCAGGCTGTCCTGCATCCCGCCTATCTGCTTGAGGAACGGCTCGATATAGCTGTATGCCGTGTAGTAGCCGGTGGCGAAGAGCAAGGTGAACACATATATCCCTGTCAGCACCTTCTTGCGCAGCATCACCGGCAGCCCGTGCAGGCTGACACCTTTCCCGGCGGGGATGGCCGGCAGGGTGGCGGTCACGAATATGAGGGTGAGCAGGGCGAATATCCCTATGCACAGGAACGTCATCCTCCATCCCACCAGCAGGCCGATGGCCCGGCCGAGCGGCATGCCCATGATCACGGCGATCGAGGTGCCGGTGACGACGACGCTCAGCGCCAGGGAACGGCGGGAAGGCGGGACGGTATGCACCGCGATGGAAGGTATGATGGACCAGAATATGGCATGGGTGCCGGCAACCCCTATGCGGGCAAGCATCAGCATCCAATACGACGATGACAGGAAGGACAATCCCTGGAAGAGGGTGAAACAGCCCATCACGCCCAGCAGGAGCTTGCGCATCTCCATCCTGGAGAACAGCATGGTCAGGGGAAGGGAGAGAAGCATCACCATCCAGGCATATACGGAAATCAGCATGCCCGTCTCGGCTTCTGTGCGTGAGAAATCGGCTCCGATGTCACTCAGGAGCCCGATCGGCACGAATTCAGAGGTATTAAAAATAAAAGCGGCACAGGCGAGTCCTATGAGGGCCATCCAGTGCCTGGCTGTCATTCTCTGCTCTGACATGTATATATATACTACTAACTAACTGTCGTCCCCGGAGCAGACCGGAAACCGGATACAAATATAAGCACAGTTTCCCATTGTACAAGCGATTTTGCGAAAAAATTTAAAAATAGTTGAAGGCCGCTCCCGGGCGTTACATTTTTTCTTCCGCAAGATACAAATCACCCCCTGCGCCCCGCTCAGGCATTGACACGCGCGGCAACTCTATATAAATTTGTCCAGACGACAAACCACATTCTTACATAATATGAGACATCTTCCATACTTGCTTCCGGCGCTTGCCCTGCTTGCCGCCGCTTGCAGTTCCGGCGAGCAGCCGCTGAAACTTAATGACCTGGAGTATTACGAGAGGCCGGGAGTCAATGTCCTCGTCTACAGCAACCTTTTCACCGGGGGCTTCAACGATGAGAAGAACTCCGGCATCGAGCTGATTCATCATGGAGTCCGCACGGTGCAGGGCGGGGCGGTGCGCCTCTCCAACACCCCTGAGCAGTGGGATCTGGTGCCTGAGACCACCTTCCGCAATGTCGATGCGGACAAGGGGACGGTCGAGGTGGGCCTGCGTTATCCTGATTATGATTTCGATTCCCGGCTCGTCGTGAGCGCCGCGGGCGGGGCCGTGAGGATTGATGTCTACCTCGACAAGCCTGTGCCAGAGAGCCTTGAGGGCGAGGCCGGGTTCAACCTCGAATTCCTCCCTTCTCAATACTGGAGCAAGGCATATCTCGTGGACGGGCACGCGGAGCGCTTCCAGCGCTATGCGGTGAGTGAGACCGTGACCCGTCCCAACAGTGAGAAAATCAAGCAGTTCAAGGGTTACAAGACCTACGATGACCGCGGCACCGGACGTTTCGTGGACCCGCTTCCGATGTCGGAGGGGCAGAGCATGACCTTCGCCCCGGACGACCCTGAGAGGATGGTCAAGATCAGCTCCGACGGCGCTCCTCTCAAGCTCTATGACGGGCGCATGCTGGCCCAGAACGGCTGGTACGTGCTCCGCAGCATCCTGCCGGAGGGCAAGACAGGCAAGGTGCTCAGCTGGCTTCTGGAACCGAACGCCGTGAAGGGATGGGTGCGCGAGCCTAACATCGGCCTCTCGCAGGTCGGCTATGTCCCTCGCCAGCCGAAGGTGTCGGTGATAGAGCTGGACAAGGCGGACAAGCCTCGTGGCACGGCGTCCATATACAGGGTCGGACCGGACGGGACGGAGAAGAAGGTGTTCTCCGGAAAGACATCGATGTGGGGGCCATATTTCAAGTACAACTACCTCAAATTCGACTTCTCGCAGGTCACGGAGCCGGGCATATACTACATCAAGTACGGGGATGTCCGCACCGTCAACTTCATCATCGGGGACAGTGTCTATGACAAGATCACCGATGCCACGAGCGATGTGTGGATCCCTATACACATGAACCACGTCGCGGTCAATGAGGCCTACCGCGTATGGCACGGGGAGCCGTTCAAGGAGGGATATCTCCAGGCCCCTCCGGGCACGGACCATTTCGACCTGCACTGGCAGGGCCCGACGACCGACACCAGGTACAAGGCCCTTGAACTCATCCCGGGCCTCAATGTGGGCGGCTACTTCGATGCCGGCGACTTCGACATCGAGACTTCCGCCAACATATCCGTGGTCCAGAACCTCGTCTCCATCTGGGAGCGTTTCCGTCCGATGCGTGACATGACCTTCGTCAGCGAGAGCCAGAGGTATGTGGACCTGCACCGCCCGGACGGCATCCCTGATGTCCTCCAGTACATCGAGCACGGGGTGCTCAACCTCCTCGCCCAGGCCGAGAACATCGGCCACATGTCGCAGACTCTCTCCAACTCCGTGCTGGACAACTACCACCACCTCGGGGACGCCGCATCGCTCACGGACGGTCTCCATTACGACCCGTCGCTGCGTCCGTACCAGGTTTCGGCCGATGGCCGCAGGAGCGGGACTCCGGACGACATGTGGGCTTTCACCAGCCGCAACCCGTCCCTCGACATGAGGGCTTCCACGATGTTCGCCGCCGCGAGCCGCGCCCTCAAGGGCTACAATGACGAGCTCTCCGAGCGTGCCCTCAAGCAGTCCAGGAGGCTCCAGAAGGAGGCCGCGGAACTGCTTGCCAAGGCCCCGCAGGCCGGATCCGGAAGACCTGGCGGAGATGCTGCCTCGAACCTCCAGCTCTATGTGGCCACGGGTGAGAAAGCCTATCTTGACAGGTTCGAGGAGGCCATCTGGCCTATGCTGGACCGTTTCGTGAACGCGGGCATCGGGACGGCACTTGAGGCGGTGCCTTACATGGAGCCGGCCTACAAGGAGAAACTCCGCCCGTATGTGGAGAAATATGCCGAGTATGTCGCAGGCCTGGAGGAGGACAACCCTTACGGCGTGCCTGTCGGGATGGGCAACTGGGCCGGGAGCGGAGCCGTGGTCAGCTTCGGGACCACCCTGTGCCTTGCCTCGACGCACTTCCCGGAGATTGTCTCCGCCGACAATGTGTTCAAGGTGAGCAACTACATCTTCGGCTGTCACCCGTACCACAACTACTCGCTCGCCGCCGTGGTGGGCGCCACGAGGCCGAAGGCCGTGTTCTACGGCAACAACAGGGCGGACTTCTCGTTCATTCCGGGCAATGTGGCCCCGGGCCTGCTTTTCAGGCATCCTGACCACTTCGAGAACTACGATGACTGGCCGTTCCTCTGGGGGCAGAATGAAGGCACCATAGCCGGGAACACGGAATTCCTCATCTTCGGCTCCTCATTCAAGAATCTCCTCGCCGTGGAGTGATCTCCGAATCGAAAACCTCATTGAATACAGCCCTCATCCCGGATTCGTCCCGGATGAGGGTTCTCAGTTCACGGAGTTTCTCCGCATTCGCCGACTCGGGAATCCAGAGTTTCAGGTAGCCGCCGTCGGCGTATTTCTCCCGGAGATGCTTCATCATGCGCCGCCATTGCTCCTCGCGGCTCAGTTCCGGGTAGTTCTTGAGGCCGTACTGGATTGTGCGGCGTATCACTGTGAGCGGCTCGGGCTGCCTGTCGGCTTCGGCTATGAGCTTGCCGTATATCGACCTCGGCTCCCGGCCGGATGAGGCCCGGTGGTCCTCCGCCGCCTGCGCCGCCAGTTCCACTTCCTCCGGGGTGAGCCACTGGAGGAGGTTGCGGTCGCCGCGGATGATGGCTCCCGAGGTCAGGTGGTGGGTCTTGCGTCCCGCGCCGAGTCCGGTGTCGTGGTAGGCGGCCGCCGTATAGACTATGTCCGCCTTGACGGGGTAGTGCCCAGCGAGTTGCAGCGCCTCGTCCATCACGTGACGCACATGCTCCCGTCTGTGGGCCGGGTCGAACGTGTCGTACATCGGGATGATCTGCTCCTCGACATATCTGCGGAGCGCGGGGGTGACTTGCATTTCTCGCATCATACGGTTCTGTTGTTTGGTGGCGCAAACATACTGCTTTCGCCGGATAATTACAAAGCACTTGTGAAATTAATGGGCTCCAGGTGTGGCCTTTTCGGCGAAAAAACCTATATTTGTAGGGTATAGTCGGCCTGCGCGTGAGACGGCTGGCCCCCGAAATAGCCGGGAGATTCCCGGTGCGACATTGTAAGTAATTGAACCTTAATGAAATAAAAAAGGTTCAATGTCCCCAAGAAATATTCTATAGCCAAGAATTGCCGTGTAGGCAAGAGGCCCGGGTTTTGCCCTGACGGCTCTGTCATGGGCGGAGGTCCGGGACGCGGCGGACATAAAACAACAGCGTGACCATGAGACGATTTGAGGATATACGGATAGCGGTCGCCGGCACGGGCTATGTGGGCCTGAGCATCGCGACCCTGCTGTCCCGGCATCACAAAGTGACGGCCGTGGATGTCATACCGGAAAAAGTCGACAAGATCAACAGCCGTGTGAGTCCCATCCAGGACGAGTATATCGAGAAGTATTTCCGCGGCGAATTCGAGGACGGCGCCGGGGGAGGGCTGGACCTCACCGCCACCCTTGACGGGGCCGCAGCCTACCGGGACGCCGACTTCATCGTGATAGCCGCGCCGACCAACTACGACCCGGAGAAGAACTACTTCGACACCCATCACATAGAGGATGTCATCGACCTGGTGCTCAGCGTCAACCCGGATGCGGTGATGGTCATCAAGTCCACCATACCGGTGGGCTATACCCGCAGCCTCTATGTCAAGTACGCTCTCAAGTTCCTCACCGACCCCTCGCTCAAGGGGAAGAGCTTCAACCTGCTGTTCTCGCCGGAGTTTCTCCGCGAGAGCAAGGCCTTGTACGACAACCTCTACCCGTCACGGATCATAGTGGGCTATCCGGAGATACTCCCGTCCGACAAGAACAAGAAATGGGACGAGGAGAACGCCGCCATCGCCGCCATCGGCAATCCTGAGGCGGCTGAGTACGCGAGGACATTCGCCGCGCTTCTCCAGGAAGGCGCGCTCAAGAAAGATATACCGACCCTCTATATGGGGATGAAAGAGGCCGAGGCCGTGAAGCTTTTTGCCAACACCTACCTCGCCCTCCGGGTCAGCTATTTCAACGAGCTTGACACCTATGCTGAGGTCAAAGGTCTTGATTCTCAGGCTATAATTAGCGGTGTGGGACTCGATCCGCGTATCGGGACCCACTACAACAACCCTTCTTTCGGCTACGGGGGCTACTGTCTGCCTAAGGACACCAAGCAGCTTCTGGCCAACTACGCCGACGTCCCTGAGAATCTGATCCAGGCGATAGTCGAGAGCAATCGCACCCGCAAGGACTACATCGCGGACGCGGTGCTGCACAAGGCCGGCTACTATGCCGACAACGGACAGTGGGACAGCGCCAGGGAGCGCAGCTGCGTGATAGGGGTCTACCGCCTCACGATGAAGTCCAACTCCGACAATTTCCGGCAGAGCTCCATCCAGGGAGTGATGAAGCGCATCAAGGCCAAGGGGGCCGAAATCATCATCTACGAGCCCACTCTCGAGGACGGCAGCACATTCTTCGGGAGCAGGGTGGTCAACGACCTGGAGAAGTTCAAGGCCGGCGCGCAGGTCATAATCGCCAACAGGTTCGACGCCTGCCTTGAAGATGTGGTCGACAAGGTCTACACCCGCGACCTCTTCAAGCGCGACTGACGGTGTCGGGGGCTGTGGGGATGAGTTAAATGAGAATGAGAAGGTATGATAGATAATGTCGAAATCAACAATTTCCGTGGGATTCAACATGGGAAGATTGACGGGTTGTCGCGGGTGAATCTTTTCTTCGGGAAGAACAACTGTGGCAAGTCTTCATTGCTTGAGGCCATCTTCCTTGTTTGTGGCCAGTCCAATCCGCTTTTGCCGGCTTCTATCAACGCGATGCGGGCCTATACCAACCTGACAGAGGATGACATCCATTGCTTTTTCTATCAGATGGATTCATCTCGAAAGATCCAGATTGCCATCAATGGCAGTCAGGAGCGTCGTCTGGCTATAAACTGTTTCCGGGAGACGACATCTATGGGTGCGGACAATGTTTCGACCGAAATGTCATATCATTATGGCCTGCGCATGGAATACAACACCCGGGATGGCGAGTATTCTTCGGAAGTTTTGTATGATGTTGGCGGGGCCAACATGGTAGGCCAGAAACCGCAGGTGGATAGCCGATATACGGAGAAACTGAAGTGCGTTTATCTAAGTCCCCGTTATGATTCTGCTGCTTCTGTCGAGGGGCTCCAGAATATCATAATGAATAAGGATGAGGACTTCCTTGTAGAAGCACTGCAGGTTTTGGAACCGGGTGCAAACAATCCGGTTTTTATGGATAATATGATGTTTGTTGATGTCGGTTTGCCGCAGCGGATTCCCATTAATCTGATGGGCGACGGTGTCCGGAAGATAGTGTCTTTTCTGACCAGCATCTACCAGTGCAAAGGTGGTGTGGTGTTGATTGATGAACTCAGCAACGGATTCCATTATTCTGTGATGAAACCCATGTGGGAGGTCGTGATTCGGGCCGCGATCAGGAACGATGTGCAGGTATTTGCCACTACGCACGATGTGGATTCCATTAAGGGACTTCAGGAGGCTGCGCAGAATGTGAAGAGTGTTGATGGCGCTGAAGTGGCCTCCGGATATAAGCTTCAGAAGGTGACAGGAGATGAATTGAAGTCATATCGTTATTCTGTCGGTCAGCTCGGATATGCCATAGAACAGGAACTGGAGATAAGATAAGTGGGTGTTGTATGGTTAATATTTTTATAGAAGCGAAGGATAAGAAGACCCCTGAGGCGAAGTTTCTGACAGCAATCCTTGACAGGATGGGAATCTCACCGGATAAATACTTTCTGGCGCCCACAGGCGGTTACACCAATCTGTTGGACTCGAATAATGCGGCTAACGCCAATGCGATGCGCGCAAATACTGATGCCGGAGGGAAGAATCTGGTGATTTTCGATGCAGACAGCAGTGATAATAACGGGGGCTTCGAGAGACGACGCAGGCATCTGTTGCAGAAAAAAGACGAAATGGGCTTGGACTTTGAATTGTTTCTCTGGCCAGACAACAACGGTGACGGTGATGTGGAGGTGCTCATGGAACGTATTGCCCGTGATGACTTGTATCCTGAGTTCTTTGACTGTTTCCGCAAGTATGAATGCTGCATCTCCAAGAGAAAAGCTAGTGATGGTAAGCCGTTCTACAGTACCCCTAACCGTAAGGGCAAGTTACACACATATATTACTTCACTTCCTGGTTCCCGTACAAAGAAGAGTAAATCGGGAAGTGGTGATTGGCAGTGGTACGATGGTGAGATATGGAATCTCGATTCAGAATCATTGAACCCGATTAAAGGGTTTCTTGCAAAACACCTGCTTTAATGGATAAGAACAAGTGGACAGCGGAGGCGGTGATCGATGCCGTTTTGGCAGATAACAGTAATCTTGAGATTGTTGTCAGCAATTACTTTCAGGCGTTCATAGAACGTCTTGGGGAATACGACATCAATATCCAGGGGATAACCCGCGCAGATCAGTTATCTCTTAAGGTGGTGGAGGGGATTGAGAGACTGGAGCCGATGCGTAAGGAGTTCCTATCCGTGGTGGAGATGTTTGCGGTAAACAAGCATCCATTCCTTAGACGCTATCTGCCTGTTTTTTTCGGGAAGTTGCTGAATTTCTATGAGGAGCGAGGAGTGAATCTGTATACGGACACAAGTCCTGATGTCCTCCGCAATGATCACTATCGCTTCTTTAACCAGTTCCTTTTCATATCGCTCACTGCGGTGCTCGTTGAGAATCGTTGTTTTGATGCCCTGCAAGCCATACTCCGAAACAGATTTCAGGTGTATTACAAAAGGTATAGAATAACGCGGGAGGTGAGTTTTATGCGCTTCCGGGAGTATAATTATACTTTGAATGAGTTTTTGAACACCAGCCAACCTAAGCGTATCAGCGTCACGGCGGATTATGTGGCCAAGTACTCTGAGGAGGGCTTTGACAAACTGGTCCGGGCCGATATCCTGCTCTATTACATCTCGCTCTGGAATTCGTCTGGCGACATGTTGGATCCATATTGGTGGCCGGAGTTGAGTGTATATAACCGCGACACGTTCATACTTCCCAATCTGACATCAAAAGGATACTTTAATGAGGCGAAGGTACTGTTTGGCGTGAACACTGTAGGGCAGTACCGTGATTTACTCGACAATACTGAAGACCGCTTGCAGCGTGGTGGCCTGTATCGGGTACCCCCTCTGAAGGACGGCTTGATGTATGATTCTGCCGGGAGTTTGGAATGATTCCAGATTGTGTACATGCTCGATGACCGGTGTGCTGTCAGGAAAAACGACTAATAACACGACAGAGATAAATGCGTTTGAGTTTTTGTCATGTACTTAGGAATAGATTATTAAACATCAGTATATTATGTCAATCTTTAAAGACAAAGTCCTACTCATCAGTGGCGGGACAGGGTCCTTTGGGAACGCTGTCCTGAAGCGTTTCCTACGCACAGATATTGGCGAAATCCGCATTTTTTCCCGTGATGAGAAGAAACAGGATGACATGCGCCACGAGTATCAGGCCAAGTATCCGGATGTGGCTCACAAGATCAAATTCTATATCGGTGACGTGCGAAGCCTTGAGTCCTGCCGCTCCGCCATACCTGGTACAGATTATATTTTCCATGCTGCGGCCTTGAAACAGGTGCCAAGTTGTGAGTTCTTCCCGATGGAGGCTGTCCGTACCAATGTAATCGGTACAGACAATGTTCTCACAGCTGCTATTGAGGCCAAGGTGAAGGCGGTCATCTGTCTCTCGACGGATAAAGCTGCCTATCCCATTAACGCTATGGGAATTACCAAGGCTATTGAGGAGAAGGTAGCTGTGGCCAAAAGCCGTTACTCTGGCGAGACAAAGATCTGCTGCACACGCTATGGCAATGTGATGTGCAGTCGTGGCTCCGTCATTCCTCTTTGGATAGACCAGATTCGTAGCGGTCAGCCAATCACCCTTACAGAACCGTCCATGACCCGCTTTATCATGAGCCTCGACGAGGCTGTAGATTTGGTCCTCTTTGCTTTTGAACACGGTCAGAGCGGAGACATCTTTGTGCAGAAGGCGCCCGCTTGTACTATCCAGACACAGGCAGAGGCTGTATGCGAACTCTTTGGCGGCAAGAAGGAAGACATCAAGGTCATTGGAATCCGCCACGGAGAGAAGCTGTATGAGACCCTGCTCACTAAAGAGGAGTGCGCAAAGGCTGTCGATATGGGGGACTTTTACAGGGTGCCGGCAGATAACCGCGACCTCAACTATGATAAGTACTTTAAGGATGGTGATGTGAAGCGTGTTTCCATTGAGGAGTTCAACTCCAACAATACACGTCGCCTCGACTTGGAGGAGACCAAAGCCAAGATTGCTTCTCTGGAGTACATTCAGAACGAGTTGAAGGGACAGGGGAATCTGGTGCGGTAGAGAAGGCTTTGACAAATTGGCCGGAGTCGATATCCTGCTCTATAATAACTACGACAAGTTCATTTGGTGAACACCGTAGGGCAGTACCGTAAGCGTATGAAATACCATATTTTCAGTCCATATCGTGTTTGCACCTTGGGTGCGCATGTCGATCACCAGCACGGCCTGGTGACTGGCTTTGCCATAGACAAAGGCGTCGATCTCTGGTTTGATGTCAGTGAAGGCAGCAGAGTTGTCCTGGACAGCGAGACCTTCTCCGGCCATGTGGAGTTTGACATTGTCACGCCGGCGCTGGTGAAACAAGGTGACTGGGGAGACTACGCCCGGGGCGCCATGTTCGCGCTGCAGAAAAGATTCAAGTTGCAGAGAGGCATCACCGGTGTTGTCAAGGGCTCAATCCCCGTGGGCGGATTGTCATCGAGCGCGGCCGTGCTGATCGCATACGTGATGGCGTTCGCCGAGGCTAACGGCATACAGCTGGAGGCGTTTGAAGTGATGAAGATCGCCAGCGAGGCGGAGCGGGAGTATATAGGTCTGAACAATGGCCTTCTCGACCAGGCTTGTATCGCTCTTGGCAAGAAAGACCACTTGCTGATGTTGGACTGCGAGAGCAATGAGTACCGTCTGATACCGAAGGTGGCCAACATGCCTGACTTCGAACTCGGCATATTCTTCAGCGGCCTGACCCGCAGCCTGATGAGCAGCGATTACAACCTGCGCGTGGCTGAGTGTAAGACGGCGACATGGCTGGTGCAGGCATACGAGAACATCCCGCTCAAAGAACAGAGCAAGACTTTCCTCCGCGATGTGAGCGAAAGCATGTTCAGGCGGCACCGGGACGAGATGCCGCCGCGTTTTGCACGGCGCGCCGAGCACTTCTTCTCAGAGCACAAGCGGGTGAGGGAAGGCATAACGGCTTGGGAGACGGGCAATTTGGAGTGGCTGGGCAGCCTGTCCAAGGCAAGTTGCGAGAGCAGTATCCATAACTATGAGTGCGGCAGCCCGGAGCTAATAGCCATTTACAATGCCATGCTCACCACTGACGGCGTCTACGGCGGGAGGTTCTCTGGCGCCGGGTTCAAGGGGGCCTGCATAGCCATTGTGGATCCCGCCAAAAAAGAGAGCATAGAAAAGGAGATCACTGAGAAATACCTGGCACAGTTCCCGCAATACAAGGATACGTTCAAAGTGTATTTCTGCAAGAGTGACGACGGAGCCCGTTTCGTATGAAGAATATCGTTATAGCAGCCGGATATGCGACCAGGTTGGGAGAGTTGACAAGGAACTTTCCGAAGCCTTTGTTGAAGATAGGGGAGAATACCATACTTGGTCGTATGCTCGATGACATTGACCGGATTGATGACATCGATGAGCATGTCGTTATCACTAACCACAGGTTTGCCGACATCTTTGAGCGGTGGGCCTCTGAGCAACATTACTCAAAGCCTGTCACCATCGTTGATGACGGTACGGAGAGCAACGAGACCCGTCTGGGCGCTGTCTGCGACTTGCTGTACGCGATGGATAAGTTGCAGATAGATGATGACTTGCTGGTAGTGGCGGCAGACAATCTGCTCTTTTTCAGCTTCGCCGAGTTTGTGGCCTTCGCAAAAGAGAAGCAGAGCAGCTGCATCATGTGCCATGAGCAGCCCAGCATAGAGAAACTCCAGCGCACCGGGGTCATTGTGGTGGATGACAGGATGAAGGTGCTGAATATGGAAGAGAAGCCGCAGGTGCCGAAGAGCCATTGGGCGGTGCCGCCGTTCTATATCTACCTGCAGAAGGATCTGGATCTGGTGCGTCATTCTGTGGAGAACGGCTGTGGCAAGGACGCCCCGGGCAATCTGGCTCACTACATGGTGGGGCACACCACCATGCACGCCTGGCCCATGAGCGCTGGCCGCTTTGACATCGGAAGCCTCGACACATATTACGAAGCGGTCGAGAAATACGGGAAGTGAGTCTGAGGAGGTCGGATTTGGTCTGGGGGGGGGGAGCATGGGTCACATGGCTGTGGCGTCCTGTTGGTTTACGCACTTAATGTGTGCACAAATGTGCTTAAATTTGCACTCATTGAGTGAAATCTAAGTATATGATAAGAATTTGAAAACATCGACTCGATATTGTGTGGTTCACAAGACACTTGAAGATGTAGTCCAGTCTGTATTTGAACAGAATCACAGCCCTGTGCCTGTGTTTCAGAACCTTTATCTGTTCGATTTTCGTTGAGATTTGTTACGTGGATAATTGAAATCGCTTATATTTGCAGGTAGAAATTTTTGCAAAAATTTTCTACCTAAATACTATGCGTATAGTTGATGACATAGAACAGCAGATACAACAAAGCGAGGCCGGGACCTTGTTCTTTGTATCGGACTTTGCTAAGACCGGCAACGATGTGTTTATTAGCCGTCTTTTATCGGAATTCGCTGAGAAGGGGCTTCTGTGCCGTTTGGCAAAAGGAGTCTATTATAAACCGATTCAAACTCGTTTCGGCATTCTATATCCGGAAGTCGGCGATTTGGTTAAAGCCATAGCCCGCAGAGATAATGCCCAGGTATTGCCGACAGGGGAGACTGCGCAGAATATGCTGGGACTCTCCACGCAGGTTCCGATGAATCATGTATATTTGACATCGGGCGCGGCTCGCAAAATCGAAGTGGGACCTCGCGTCGTTACGTTCAAACGTTGCGTCCCGAAGAATTTCGCGGCCAAGGACAAGTTCTTGGCCATCCTGATCCAGGCGATGAAATCAATCGGAGAAAACAGGATGACCGATCAACATCGTGCGGTCATCAAAGGCCTTCTGCAGAAGAACCTGCCGATTGAGACTTTTGAACAGGACTTGAAAGTAGCACCCATCTGGGTAAGGAAAACTGTTTGGAATATCGCAAAGGAGATCGAACTATGATAAAATGGATTGACAAAGAACTGCTGGAGCGCAAAGTGATCCTTCAGCAGGCAGCGGCGGGAGAGCATCTTCCAGAATATGCGGTTGAGAAAGACTGGTGGGTGAGCATGACACTGAAAGCTCTGTTCCAGACTTCTTGCAAAGATTACCTGGAGTTCAAGGGCGGAACCTCGCTCAGTAAGGGCTGGCACCTGATTGACCGTTTTTCAGAAGACATCGATGTGGCGCTCAATCATCGATTCTTTGTGCCTCAACTTGATAACAACACCCAACTAAAGAATCTCCGCAAGAAGAGCCGCAAGTTCATTGTGGCCACTCTTGCCGGAGATCTTGATGCGCAGCTGAAAGCGCATGGCCTCTCGGGCTATGAGGTGAAACCTGAGATCGTTGATGAAGTCGGCAATCCAATTTCGTCAGATGCGGACCCTACGGTGATTTATGTCAACTATCCTTCCGTATCTTCTGACAGCTCTCCTTATGTGCCGTCGAGAGTCAAGATTGAGATTAGTTGCCTTTCGATGGGCGAGCCATTTGAACCGAGGAGCATCAGTTCAATCATCAGTGCTCATTTCCCGGAAGACGATCAGGAATCTGAATGTACGATACCGGTAATTCTTCCGTCAAGGACATTCTTGGAGAAAGCATTCCTGCTGAATGAGGAATTCCAGAAGCCGGAGCCGAGAAGTCTCAGAATGACTCGTCACTTGTACGACCTTGAAAGACTGATGGACACAGAATTCGGAAAGATGGCACTCTCTGATAAGGAGCTGTATGGCAAGATTGTGGAGCATCGTCGCAAGTTCTACCATGTCGGGTATGCCGATTATGACAAGGACTATCCTGGATTCATTGAGTTCCTCCCTCCGGAAAGATGCTTGAAGGAATGGGAAGCCGACTATGGCGAGATGCTGGAGCACTTTGTGTATGGAGAGCACCTTTCCTTTGATGATCTTCTCAAACGCATCTTTGAACTTCAAGAACGATTCCGGGCGTTAGGAGCTATTTAAATTTAGTCGCATAATTTGTTATACATAAGTCGGCAGATAGCAAGTTGAACCATTGTCTCTCCCGTATCAGAATAGAACTCGTAATCCATGGCGATTCTTCGAAAGTTTTCCAGCCAGGAGAAAGAGCGC